>Ga0209415_10000273_pt1 | contig 91907 bp, 80 predicted proteins | sample PeaSoiSIISIP2007_FD_187696 | JGI IMG/M metagenome (GOLD analysis project Ga0209415, IMG submission 187696) | Peat soil microbial communities from Weissenstadt, Germany - SII-SIP-2007 (SPAdes) (version 2) | ecosystem: Environmental > Terrestrial > Soil > Wetlands > Peat | place: Germany... | reverse complement strand
CGGCGCCGACACTGGCAAAGTGAACTCTGCCTTCGATCCGAGAGTCTTCCAATTCGGCGCGAAGCTGGCGTTCTAAGCTACGCACTGAGGCAGAAACTCTTAGCCCCGCTCACGCAAGTGAGCGGGGCTTTTTTCATGCTGGCAGACGTGTGAACCAGTCTCATGAATGAGGAATCCGCTTCTTGCCCGCGAAAAGGCCGATTCCTCGCGCGATACAGCCGCGCCTCGGCATGACCATTCTGAATAGTTCGCTGGTCAATTGCTTCATTTTCCCGGGCTGGATATTCTAGTCCGCATGGATTCTCCGGCCTTGTCTCTCGCCCTATGACAACTTGGAAAACAGCCTTTACGATCCTGCTCCTGCTGCTTCCCGCATTTGCGGGCGGACAAACTTCCGGCGCTGCGGATGCGCTCGCCCTGCAACGGCAAGGGAAGCTCGCGGAAGCCGCGGAGGCATGGCAGGCCGTGATCCGGCAGAATCCTAAAGATGCCGGCGCCTTTGCCAGCCTGGGCGTCGTGCTGGCGGGGGAACAGAAATACCAGGAAGCGGCGGTGGCCTATCGAAAAGCGCTCGCCCTTGACCCCAAGCTGCCGGGGGTTCAACTGGACCTCGGGCTGGCGGAATTCAAGCAAGGGCAATTTGCCTCGGCGATAGGCCCGTTCAAGGCCGTCCTGGCGGCCGATCCCCACAACACGCAGGCGCGAACACTATTGGGAATCAGCTATTACGGCGCAAAGAGGTTTGCAGAGGCGGTCACCCAGCTCGAATTGGCGACGAAATCGGGTTCCGACAGCCCAGAACTCCATCAGATGCTGGCGCAGAGCTGCCTTTACGCCAGGAAGTACGAGTGCGCCCTGGCCGAATTCAAGCAGATTGTGCAGAAGAATCCAGACTCCGCGGCCGCCCATATGCTGGCGGGGGAAGCTCTCGATGGCATGGAGAGCACCGGCGAGGCCATCGCGGAGTTTGAAGCAGCCGCGAAGATTGCTCCCAAGGAACCGTACGTGCATTTCGCCCTTGGCTTTATGTACCGCAAGGAGGGCCACTATGACGAGGCCGTGCAGGCCTTTGAAACGGAGTTAGACGTCGATCCCGGGGATGCTCAGACGATGGTTTACCTGGCGGACTGCGAGATGAAGTTGGACCATCCGGAGAAAGCTCTTCCCTTGCTGGAAAAAGCGGCCCAGCTGAAGAGCAACCTGCGCCTGGCGTATTTTGACCTGGGCACGGTTCTGGCCACGCTGAAGCGCTATCCCGAGGCCGCTGCCGCGTTGCAACGCGCCGTGCAATTGGATCCGTCCCAGGGCGATGCGCATTTCCGGCTGGGGCGCGTCTATCAGACTATGGGAAATGTCGAGGAGGCAAAGAAAGAGTTCGACCAAGCCAGCAAGCTGTACCACGCGCGCGACTCGAAGGAAGATCTCGCGCCCATGATGCGGCCTGCTTCGCCTCCCTAGACAAAATGCCAGGGGCTACGGCTGGAATTTTACTTCGCCGTGCACGTGCCCGCCATTTCTCCTCCACTCAGGGTTTTGCCGGAAAGGGTAAACACGGTGGACTGGCCGTCGATGGCGATGGTGACCTTGTTGCCGTCCACGGTGTAGGTTCCCTGATGTTCTTGCTTCATTCCCAACAAACTCATAGTGACGTCCGCCTTTCCGGAGTCCAGTTTCACGGAGTCCAGAAGGCCTCCCTGGCAGGTGTAGCTGCCATCTACATTCGTGCAGCCAGCCAGAAACATTGTCAATAGCGCCGCGGACGCAAAACGCGCCAGCGTCAGGGTAAGACTTGTTGTTCTCATTTTCGTGATTCTCCTTTTTGAGTTCAAACGCTGGTGAAACCAAGGCCGGCAGCGGCTAGGCGGCCGTCTTGCGTAGGTGCTCGCCGGTCTGGCTTTCGGTTCCTTTCGCGGCGAGAAACTGCTTGGTCCCGATTGCGGCGAAGTATAGGCTCACCAGCACGGAAACGTAAGTGCCGAAGCTGATCGATACCGCGCTCATGGCTTGATCCTGCATTTGCTGGCCGAGGCTTCCGGCATCGCTGCCGCCGAAAGCGCTGTGCAGGCTGCCGCGGATCATGATCCCGACCACTGCGACAAAAAGCAAAGGCAGCAGCCCGCCGAGGAAAGCCCGCTTATTCTGCCAGAAGTAGCGCACAAATGGGCCCGCTAGTGCGACGACGGCCAGAATACCGTAAAAGCCGGCGCTGGGATGGCCACCGTTGCCCATGCCCTCCATGATGTTGCTGGAGTTCAGAAACCCCAAGACTTGCCAGAAGGTGAAGTCGAGCTTCCCAAGAAATGGCATCTGGATCGAGACAGCGGGTAGGAAAATCCAAGAGATGAGCAGCAGCCCTCCCGCCACCAGGCCCGGTATACCGACCTTGGCAAACACGGCGGCAATGGCGGCTCCTCCCTTTTCACGGGCGGCGGCGATGGCTTTGTCGGCCTGCTCTTTGGCGAGCTGGGAATCTGACACAGCCACAATTCCCTGGATTGCTCCCTGCGGAGTAAACTCGACCTCGACCACTTGACCGGGCTTGGGAGCCACTTCCGACTTCCACACGCCTTCGAGGGCAAATGGGTATTGCTGGCCCTCCACCATCAAGAGACCGGGGCCGGCGTGTGGATCGCGCAAAACCTTGCCTCTTTTGGTCATGGCCGTGTCTTCTCCTCTTCCACGCAAGTTGAAGAAACAGATACCGGTTGTACCCAACAAGCGCGAGTGATAGCATTTCCCGATTCCCGGATGCGGGTGATCGCTTTCGCCCCGCCAACTGGCCATCCGGGCATTGCCCCCTACCCCGCATTGCGCGAAGACCCAGGGAAAACCGTCATGCCATCGCACGATTATGAGAACACTGGGGGATTTAAGCCGAAAAGACCGGGGATCGTGTCCCGGACGGAGACAGAAGGCGCTCCTAGGCCGCTTGCAGGGCCCCAGGAGGAGCGCCAGACGCTCGACGAGCTATTTAGCCTGACCTACGAGGAACTGCGGCGGCTGGCCTCGTGCGTGCGCCGCGGCGACCCCAGCGCCACGCTGAGCCCAACGGTGTTGGTGAATGAGGCTTGGCTTAAGCTGGCGAACACCCCTGGTCTGGGAGCGGCGTCCCAGTTGCACTTCAAGCGGATTGCGGCCCGTGCCATGCGCCAGCTCCTGATTGAGGCGGCCCGGCGGCGCAACACCCGCAAACGGGGCGGTCACGAAGCGGTTACGGTAATCACCTTCGACGAGTCCATGCACGCCGTGTCCACTTGCGGCAAAGAACTGCTTGCGCTGGATGCCGCACTGCAGGAGCTGGCGCGGATTGAACCGCGCCAGGCCATGATGGTGGAAAGCCGCTTCTTTGGAGGACTCGACGTCTCCGAGACTGCGGCCTTGCTCGGGGTGTCCGAAGCCACTATTCTGCGGGATTGGCGTGCGGCCAAGGCTTGGCTGGCGCAGGAACTTCGCCGGGCGGGGTAACCCCGGCCCAGTTCGTCCAGGCTGGGGGAAAGCAGATGGACAGCACTCGCTGGGAGCGGATCCAAGGACTATTCCACGCCGCCGCAGACCTGGACGGCATATCACGCCAAACCTTCCTGCAGAACGCCTGCGGCGACGATCCCACTCTTCTCGCTGAGGTTTTGGGCATGCTGGAAGAGGACGGCCGCGGCGGATCGTTGCTGGATCGTGGCATGGCCGACGCCGCCCGCCACATGCTCGACGACGCAACTTCTCCATCCCTTGGCGCAAAGGAATTTGGGCCCTATCAAATCAAGCGGGTGCTTGGCGAAGGTGGAATGGGCATTGTGTACCTGGGCGAGCGTAAGGACCTGGGTAGCGCGGTGGCGATCAAGGTATTGCGCGATGCATGGCTTTCGCCCGCGCGGCGGGAGCGCTTTGCCAGCGAGCAGCGAACTCTGGCGCAGCTGAATCATCCCTCGATCGCCCGGCTCTACGATGCGGACACCCTGGCCGACGGCACTCCGTGGTTTGTCATGGAGTACGTCGAGGGCCTGCCGCTTACGGAGTACTGCGACAAGTACGACTGCTCGATCGAGCGGCGATTGCAGTTGTTCCGGCAAGTGTGTGAAGCGGTGCAGTACGCCCACGGGCAGGCGGTGATTCATCGGGATTTGAAGCCCTCGAACATTTTCGTGAAGTCCGACGGCGGAGTGCGGCTGCTTGATTTTGGAATTGCCAAGCAAGTGGAAAGCCTGGACGCGCCTATTAGCCAGACCAAGACGCTGTTGCGCTTGATGACCCCGGCGTACGCCGCTCCGGAACAAGTTCGCGGCGAGCCGGCGGGCGCGCACACCGACGTCTACTCTCTTGGCGTCATTCTCTATGAGTTGCTGGCGGGACGACTTCCCTTTGATTTTTCCAACCTGACACCCGGCGAAGCCGCCACCATCATTGCCGAGCATGAACCGGGAAAGCCTTCGGCGGCGGCGAAAGCGCAAACCAAAACCGCCGCGGGCCGGCGAACCGGCAGCGAGAGCAAGGCGGCCTGGGCTGATTTGGACGTGCTGTGCCTTACCGCCATGCACAAGGACCCGGCGCGCAGGTACCGCTCCGTGGAAGCTCTGATTCGCGATGTCGACCATTACTTGAAGGGCGAGCCGTTGGAGGCGCGGCCAGACAGCGTCCGCTACCGGCTGGGTAAGTTCGTTTCGCGGAATCGGCGTGGTGTTGCGGCAGCGGCTCTCGCGTTCGCTATCGTGGTTGGCCTGGTGGTCTTCTTCACTCTGCGGCTGGCCACGGCGCGCAATGCCGCCCTGGCAGAAGCGGCGCGCACGCAGCGCATCCAGAAATTCATGACCAACCTGTTTCAGGGAGGCGACCCGGACGCGGGCCCGGCCGACAACTTGCGGGTGGTAACGCTCTTGGATCGAGGGGTGCAACAGGCCCAATCCCTTAACGCGGAACCGGAGGTTCAGGCGGAACTCTACGAAACGTTGGGGACGCTCTATGAGAACCTCGGCAAGTTCGACCAAGCAAATTCCCAGCTAACCACGGCGCTCACGCGGCGCAAATCGCTATTCGGGCCGGATAGCGCTCCCGTGGCGGAAAGCGAAGTCGCGCTCGGCATGTTGCGGGACGATCAAGCCCAGCTGCCCGAGGCGGAGAGACTGGTGCGGGAGGGTCTTGCCATCAGCCAGCGACGCCTGCCGCCCAATCATCCGGCGGTTGTGAAGGCGATGACCGCGCTGGGAAAGGTGCTCGACGATCGGGGATCGTACGATGCCGCCATCGGGATACTCAACGCGGCGGTGCAGCTACAATCGGCGAAGCGCGAAACCACCCCGGAACTGGCGGCCAGCCTCTATGAGCTGGCTAACGCGCATTTCTACGCCGGCCATTATGACCAGGCCGAGGAGATCAACCAGCGCCTGCTGCCGATTTACCGGCAGATTTACGGCGAGCGCCATCCTCGCGTAGCCGATGTGCTCATCAATCTCGGCGCTATCCGCCATGATTTGGGCCACTATGCGGAGGCGGAGCCCTTTGAGCGGCAAGCCCTGGACATTGTGCAGGCATGGTACGGCAAGGACAGTCCGGCAACCGCCGACGACTTGACCATCCTTGCCCGCACCTTGGTGTTTGAGAACCGTTTCGAAGAGGCGATCGGATTGCTGCAGCAGTCGTTGGCGATCAAAGAGCGCGTGTACGGCAAGGTGCATCCGAGCGTGGCTTCTTCGCTGAACGAACTGGGAAACGCAGCGTTCAAGCAGGGGAACTGCGATGCGGCTGAGCAATACTTCACCCGCATGGCGGACATCTACCGGGCGATTTATGGAGAACATCACTACCTGCTCGGCATCGCGACATCGAACTTGGCCAATGTGTACTCGGCCCGTCTGGAATGGCCGCGCGCCGAGCAGCTTTTCCGGCAAGCGGTTCGTCTCTTTACCGAGACGCAGTCGGCCGAGCACATCAACACCGGTATTGCGCGCACCAAATTGGGCAGAACGCTTTTGCGCGAGCATCGCTATGCGGAAGCGGTGGTGGAATCGCGCGCCGGATACGACATTCTGATCAAGCAGATGGATCCTAAGGCGAGCTGGCTGGTGAGCGCGCGCAAAGACCTGGCGGAAGAATATGACGCCTTGAAGCAACCCGGCAATGCGGCTCAGTTCCGCGCCGCGCGGATGGAAACCGCGGAGAAGGTTCCCGAAGCCGCCAGCAAGAACTAGAGGATGCGTTCTGCTTTTCTAAAGGTGCGAGTTGCCGCTCGGGTTAGTGCAACGGCTCTTTGAGCCGCGGGGATTGGGTTTCCGGGGCTACGCCCATCCGCCGGCGGCTGAGCATGTGATAGACGGTGTTGCGGCCGACTCCGAGAATTTCCGCGGCGCGCGCTTTGTTGCCTCGCACCCGCTTTAGCACCCGCGCCAAGTGGCGCAGTTGTATCTCTTCCAGGGTCAGCAATTCTTCTTCTTCTTCCTCCGGTTCAAGCCTGGGCTCGGGGCTGCGGAACGATTCCGGCAAATCGGCGAGATCGATCACTTTGCCGACTGCCATGATGCAACTGCTGCTGATGACATTCTCCAATTCGCGCACGTTTCCTGGCCAAGTGTGGGCGAACAGGCGCAATTGGGCGCGGCGCGTCATGCCCACGATTTCTTTCTTGAATAGTGCGGCGTAAACCTGCAGAAAATGACGCAGCAGCTGCGGCAGGTCCTCTTTGCGGTCGGCCAGTCGGGGCAACGGGATTTCCACCCCCGACAAGCGGTAAAAGAGGTCTTCGCGAAATCGCCCATGGGTTACCATTTGCCGCAAATTGCGCCGCGTGGCGGCGATGATGCGGACATTCACGCGCTGGGTCACCGGAGAACCGGCGCGCTGGACTTCCTGATTTTGCAGCACGCGCAGCAGCTTCGCCTGAGCGGCCAAAGGCAACTCACCAATTTCGTCGAGGAAGACCGTGCCACCGTTGGCGTGTTCGAAAACACCTTGCTTGTCGCGATTGGCCCCGGTGAAAGCTCCCTTGACGTAACCGAACAACTCGCTTTCCAGCAGGGTCTCCACCGGGGCGGAGCAGTTGCAGACCACCAAGGGCGCGGAACTAACCGGGCTGAACTTGTGCAGCGCGCGCGCCACCAATTCCTTGCCCGTGCCGGTCGCGCCGGTCACCAGAACAGTACGGAAATGGGGAGCAATGCGGCGAATCTTGTGAAACACCTCGATCATGAGAGGGCCGCGTCCGATCATTCCTTGGAATTGGAACGCCTGCACGGATTGCTGCTCCAGTTGCTGGACGCGCGCCCGTTCCATGGCCCGTTCGACCAGGACGTGGACGCAAAACAGCACTTTGGCGGCTTCCAGGGGCTTGAAGAGACATTCGCTGGCGCCGTGGCGGATCGCATCCAGCGCGGTTTCGTCGAGATTGCGGTCGGCCATCAGCACAAAGTCGGTGCCAGGGTCGGCCGCCAGCAGGCGGTCCATCAACTGCAGCCCATCGGTGCCGGTCAAAACGAAATCCGCTAGAACGATTCTTGGGTGCAGGACCTCGAATTGTTCGATGGCCGAATTCGCGTCGCGAGCCAGGAATAGCTGCACCGGCTCGGAAGACAAAGCTTCAGAGATAATCCTAAACATATCCGAACCTTCGCCAACTACCAGCACCTTTAGCTGTGTTGAGTCCACGAAGTATCCTCGGAAATCACTCGTGCGTTGGATTGGGGAAGCACCGATCGGAACGGACGCAACAACGGCCCGCACTTGTGTGGAATAGATAAGGTGACCATGGCCCCCCTCGACCATGTCGAAACGATTTACGCCGGGCCAGTTTGGCCGGTGACTCCTCGGTTTGTAAAGTAATCCTGGGACCGGCAAGCAGCTAGGACTTCAAGTGCGTTGTTACGATTACAGGAAAGACCGCGAAAGCAGCGTTCCCACGCATTTTGGGGTCCAGCACGAAAGGATGCATCCCGGTGGGTGGAAACCTGCATTGCGCTCCGGTCGACTCTAAGGGGATACCTCGGAGGGCCGCACGTCGGTGCCCGCGCTGCTGAAAGCAAACTTCAGAATCCATTTACTCGGAACCGATTGGCCCTTCATCTTGGCGGGAGTAAACTTCCATCCTTGCGCCGCCTGCAGCGCCTGATGGGCAAAATACTTGCTAGGCCCTGGAGACTCCAGGCTAGCGTCTGCGACGTTGCCCAAGGCATCCACCGCGACCTGCACGCTGACCCGCACGTGGCCTTCGATGCTGCTTCGCGCCGAGTTCGAGATTTGCGGAAGGACTTGTTGCCGCACTGCGCCGGGCACCTTGCCACCGGCGGCCCTGCGTAGTGCTACCGCCGGCTTCGGCGCCGATTGATTCTGCGCCAACGGACCTTGCGCCGCCGTGACCGCGGTCATCGGCAGGCGAGCTTCGCTGGACCCCGGCTGAGTCTGCTCCTGGTCGAACTTGTGGTCGCTCGAAAGCGCCGGCCGCCGCATCTTGGCAACCACTACGATGATCAAAGCGATGGCCACCACGGCGATCGCCGGATAGAGCCACTTCGGGGCAGCCTTCTTTCCCCCCGCCCCCGCATTAGGCGTCGGCTGGATCTGGCTCGATTTCCCTTCCCCATCGCCGGAACGAACCGCCTCCGGTTCCGGCGATTCAATGGCACGCCCTTCAAGGCGAGCCACAATTTCGGCTGTCGTCCACCGTCGCCGGGCATCCGGAATCAGGCAATGCCGCACCACGTCAAGGAAAGGGCCGGGAATGCCGTCGGGCAGTATGAGTTCGGGCTCTTTCGAGGCATTTCGCTCCGTGCGGTCCCAAATGTGCCGCCGCAAGGTTAGCGCCTCGACCAGCGTCACGCCCAGCGCCCATACATCGGCTGCGGGGGTGAGCGTTCCCTCTTTGGCCTCGGGTGGGTCATGCACTGGATCGTGCACATCCATGCCCGGGTAATCGGCCCAGCTTCCACTCGCACCGGCTAGGGCGCACAGGCCATCGCTCGAAAGCTTCACCTGATCGCCTATCGCCACAACGTTGGCGGGTTTGAGGTGCCCATGCACAAAACCCTTGCCGTGGAGGTAGGCCAAAGCCTTTACCACCGGGGGAAGCATTTCCTGGGCTTCTGCCGCGTCGAGCGGGCGTTGCGGAAGAACCTGCGACAGGTCCTCTTCCGCGTACTCCATCACCACGTAAAGCAGCGCGGTGTCATCCAGGCGGCAACGCCCCGAATCAAACACTTGGAGAAGATTGGGATGAGAAAGGTTTGCCGTCTGCCTCCAGACGGAGAGGCGGGTTTCCGCCTGCGCAGGAATCTCCAGGACCAGCTTGATGGCGGCCTTCTCGGAGCCCGGCCCGTTGCGCTCGGTGAGGAACACAATGCCGTGCCCGGAACCGCCTAGATATTGCTGCAACGGGAATTTGCCGTCAACCACTCGGCCTTCCCACTGTTTCCAGATTTCCTTCATGCTGGCTGCGCTGCCGGCTGCTTCGCCTGCCTCAGGGCCATTGTATGGCAGGGCATCGATCCTGGAAACTGCTTGAGAATCAAGACTTGGTGGGGCTGACATAGGGTTGGCGCCGCCCGGCGGCGACTGAATTAGGTTACAAGAAAACTCATCTGGATCGCCCGCAAACTTAGGTTACGCTAGTGCAAGGGCGCGGCCGGAATAAGTCCCTGCCAGGCCTAGGACCGGCGCGTGAGATTTTCAAACTGAACGGATTCCGGAATGACTCGCTTTACAAACTTTTACGATCAACTCCAGCAACCATCCCTCCGCGGTTGCGTTCTCACCTAAAGGTGTAAGCTGTCTCTTCCGCTGCTCAATCACTCTTACGCATTGCGACGTTGCGCGTTGAACAAGGAGAATATGGCTCTCCGAAGGTCTTGCACGGTGTTGCGGTTAGCGGCTGCTCTCGCGGCCGCGAGTTTCGGCCTAATGCTGGCTTGGCAAGTGGCGGTTGCGCAATCGGCCGGGCAAACCAGCAGCGGGCCGAGCACGCCCGCGGCAACGAATCAGCCAGTGACCACCGTGGCGGTCAAGGTTAACGTGGTCAATGTGCTGGCCACGGTACGCGACAAGCACGGCGCCATCGTCAACAATCTGACCAAGGACGATTTCGTCCTCAGCGAGGACGGACGCCCGCAAACTGTTCACTATTTCACCAAGGAAACCGATTTGCCGCTCACTCTCGGCTTGCTGGTGGATACCAGCCTGAGCCAGCGGCGCGTGCTCGACCAGGAACGCAGCGCCAGCCGAGCCTTCCTCGATCAGATGCTGCGCGTGGACAAGGACAAAGCATTCGTCATCCACTTCGACCGGGAGGTGGAACTTCTGCAGGACCTCACCAACTCCTATGACAAGCTGCAAGCCGCGCTCGATGCGCTGCAAACTCCGCAACTGGAACGCGCCAGCACCAACGATCCTAATGATCCGAATTCCGCGGGCGGCGGACGGCACGGAGGATGGCATAGTGGCGGCGGCACGCTGCTGTATGACTCGATTTACCTGGCCTCGAACGAGTTGATGAAAAATCAGCAGGGGCGCAAGGCGGTGATCGTGCTGTCCGACGGCGTGGACCGCGGCAGCAAGGAGACGATCGAAACCGCCATCGAAACCGCGCAGCGCACGGACACCGAGGTCTACTCCATCTTGTTCAAGAATGACGAGGGATACGGAAACAATCCAGGCGGGTATGGACGCGGCGGGGGCCACGTCGGCATGGGCGGACCCATGGGCGGCGGCGGAATGGGCCGGCACGGTGGCGGTGGCCCGGGCGGCGGTGGCCCGGGTGGCGGCTATCCCCGCGACGAACCGCGCCCCGACGGCAAGAAAATTCTGCAGCGCATTTCGCAGGAAACCGGCGGCCGCATGTTTGAGGTGTCGAAAAAGGAACCGGTCGATGAGATCTACGCGCAGATTGAAGAAGAGTTGCGCAATCAATACAGCCTGGGCTATACGCCCGACCGGCCTGCGGATGCCGCGCAGGGCTACCGCAAAATCCAGCTCACCACCAAGCAGACAGACCTAGTCGTACAGACGCGCGATGGCTACTACGCCGGCCAGTGACATTGCCAAAATCACTTGGGGACAGCCGCTTTCGGCTGTCCGCGGAGGCGTAGCCCTGTGCTGAATGGCCAATTCTTCCGACTGAATTTTAAGGCGCATCTTGACGATGATCTAACACGACGGCCTTGAAACAAATCTCCATCTCCGAGTTCAGGATGAAGTGCCTCTTCCTGGTGAGGCAGGTGGAAAAAACCGGAAATCCGGTTCAAATCACTCGCTACGGAAAACCGGTCGTCAACATCGTTCCGGTCTCGCCCGTCCGGCCGCGTGATTGGATAGGGTCCATGAAGGGGAGATTTGAAATTCTGGGCGACATCGTGTCTCCCGCCAACGATGAATCGGACTGGGAGGTCCTGCGCGATTGAGATTGCTAGAGCGGCGGCTCAATCGGCAAAGCCAGCGGCGGCTCGCGCAGAAAATCCAGATGCGACATTTCTTCCACCGCCTGGCGGACGGATTCTTCCGTCGTGGGTTCCAGCGTAATGACGAACGGCAGATCGTGCTTGTTGTCGCACGGCAACTGCAGCACCGCATCCAGGCTGATGTGCTTGGCCGCCAGAATGCCCGCTAGCGCGGAGATGATTCCCTCGCGATCGGCCACGCGAAACCGCAAATAGTAAGCGCGCTTCTGGCGCGTGACCGGAATTGGTTTGTACACCCCGAGCCGCTTGTGCGCGAACGGCGATACGCGCTCCGGGCTGCCATCGCGAATCTCGCGGGCCACGCGCATGAGATCGCTCACCACGGCCACGCCGGTCGGGTGCGGGCCGGCTCCGCGGCCGTAGTAGAACGTATCTTCTCCGTAGTAGCCCTTGACCCAAACCGCGTTGTAAGAACCCTGCACGCTGGCCAAGATCGTCGCAGTGGAAATCAGCGCCGGGCGCACGGAGAGGATCAGACCATCCTCCGTTTGTCGCGCCGCGCACAACAGACGGATGGTGTGGCCCAACCGGTGCGCGTATTCGAAGTCCACCGGAGAAATGCGGCGGATGCCCGCGGTGAAAATATCCGAGGGCGTGATTTGTTCTCCGAAAGCCAGGGCGGAAAGAATCGCCAGCTTGGAGCGCGCGTCGAAACCGTCGAGATCGTTGGTGGGATCGGCCTCGGCATAGCCCAGGCGCTGCGCCTCGGCCAGCACGGTCTCGAGCGGCGTGCCATGCTTTTCCATGGTGGTGAGAATGTAATTGCTGGTCCCGTTGAGAATGCCGTAGAGCGCGACAATGCGGTCTCCGGAAATGCCCTCGCGCAGCACGGCGTGAATGGGAATTCCGCCGGCCACGCTGGCTTCCATGGCGACATTGGTGCCGGCGGCGATGGCGCGTTCCCAAATTTCCGCGCCGCACGCCGCCATCAGTTCCTTGTTGGCCGTGACCACGGATTTATTGCTGGCGATCGCGGCGTTGACGATCTCCGCCGCCACCGTGGTGCCGCCGACCAGCTCGACAATGATGTGCAAATCAGGGCGGGAAACCAACTGGCGCCAGTCAGTGGTCTTGAAAACCGGACCCAGCGCTTCCGGGATTTTCTTTTGCTCGACCTGCCGCGAACACACCGCTTTCACTCGCAGCCGGAAGCCAAGTTTGAGTTCAATTTGCTCGGCGTTTTCAGCCAAGATCGCCATCGCGCCAGTGCCGACGTTGCCGAGGCCGACGATGCCAACATTCACTTGCTCCATATTTTTTCATGATAGCATCCAGTCGCGATGCAACGCCTGGAGCGCTCCATGCCCTTAACCACCCGACGCTCATTGCTCAAAACCGGCCTTGCCGCAGCGGCTTTGTCGCAGGCCGGGGCGGCCTGGACGCAGGACACGCCCACCGCAAAAAGAAAAGATCGCATTCACCAGTCGGCGTGCCGCTGGTGCTATGCCAAGATCCCGCTCGACCAGCTTTGCGCCTACGCCGCGCGCCTTGGCCTGAAGGGAGTGGACCTGCTGCAACCGGAGGAATACGAAGTCCCCCGGCGCTACGGACTGATCTGCACTCTGGGCTACGCGGAAGCGGGAGACATCAAGAATGGTCTTAACCGCACCGAAAACCATATCGCCATCGAACAGGCTCTGCGCAAGAATATTCCCGCGGCCGCGAAGGCAGGCATGTCGAAGGTCATCATCTTTTCCGGAAACCGCAACGGGATGAGCGATGACGAAGGCGCGAAAAATACCGTCGCGGGACTAAACCGCGTGAAGAGAATTGCCGAAGACAACGGCATCACCATTTGCCTGGAGCTTTTGAACAGCAAGAAGGACCACCCCGACTACATGTGCGATCACACCAGTTGGGGAGTGCGCGTGGTGGAGGAGGTGAATTCTCCTCATGTAAGACTGCTCTACGACATCTATCACATGCAGATTATGGAAGGCGACCTGATCGCCACCATTACGCAGAACATGCAGTGGCTAGCGCATTTCCACACTGGAGGCGTCCCGGGCCGCCACGAGCTGAACAATACGCAGGAAGTACAGTGGGACGGCGTGATGCGCGCCATTGCCGACAGCAGATATCGCGGCTACGTGGCGCACGAATTTCTGCCCACGGGAGATCCGTTGCAGTCGCTGGCGCAGGCCGTCGATCTTTGCGATGTCTAGCCGGTTTGGATGCGCCGGGCTGGACGGGTCCTGATCCGGCTACAATAACGTCTGCGCTTGATCTCGAGGACTATTCATGTCATCTACTCATGCCGTTCACCCGCTAACCACGTCCAAGGAAATCCCGCCGGTTCCATTGACCGTTGAAGGCTACAGCGTCTTGCATCAGATGATGCGTTTTCGCTGGCCGGCCTGGCGCGCACTGCCTGGTCAGCAAAAGGAAGCCATCGTCAGCGAAGCCAGCCGCCTGCTCGCGCAAATGGAACAGAATTCGACCGGCCAATCGGCGCTGTTCTCTTTGCTCGGGCACAAGGGCGACCTCATGCTGGTCCACTTCCGGGAGTCCTTCGACGCATTGAACCAAACCGAGTTGCAACTGGCGCAATTGCAACTCAGCGACTACCTGGAACTCACCACCTCGTACCTCTCGGTGATTGAACTCGGCCTCTACGAATCCACGCTGAAAATCTACAAAGAGCTCGCCGACCGCGGCCTCGAAGCCCACTCCGAAGAATGGAATCGCGAGATCAAGGCAACTTTGTCGCGGCAGAAAGAAGCCATGCGCCCGCGGCTTTATCCCGAGATGCCGAAGCAGCGCTACATTTCCTTTTATCCCATGGACCGCAAGCGGGGCGAAGACAAGAATTGGTACATGATCGCCATCTCGGAGCGCGCGCGGCAGATGAACGATCACGGATTGATCGGCCGGCGCTATGCTGGCGAGGTTAAGCAGATCATCACCGGCTCCATTGGCTTCGACGATTGGGAGTGGGGCGTGGATTTATTCGCCGACGACCCGTTAGTTTTCAAGAAGCTGATCTACGAGATGCGTTTTGACGAAGTGAGCGCGGTCTTCGCCCAGTTCGGACATTTCTACGTCGGCGTACGCTGCGCGGCAGCTGACTTAGGCAAGCTGCTGAGGGGGGAATTGCCAAAACCGTAGAGACGTTGGTTGCAACGTCTCGGGGCACATTGGCACGTTACGATTGCCGCCGAAGAGACATAGCAAGCTACGTCTCTACAGGAGATGGAATGGCCATCTTTGGTCTCATCGAATACAAAGACGCCAGCCCGGTAGTGCGCGCGGTTTACGACGACATTATGGCCACGCGCAAAACCGACTGGATCAATAACTTCTGGAAGGCGCTAGCGCATGACCCCGCCACGCTGAAACGCACCTGGGAGAGTATCAAGCAGATCATGGCGCCGGGCGCGCTCGATCCGTTAACGAAAGAGATGATTTATGTTGCCGTCAGCGTCAGCAACCACTGCGGCTACTGTATCGCCTCGCACACGGCCTCGGCACGCAAGCAAGGCATGACGGATGGCATGCTCAAGGAGTTGATGGCGGTAGTCGGAATGGCAAACGAGACCAATCGCCTGGCCGCGGGCTATCAAATCGAGATCGACCAGCAGTTCCAATCTAGCCGCTAACTCTTAGCTTCTAGCTTGAGGCTCTTTGCGGTTGCGTTGGTTTCGCTTATCGGCTTTCGCGCGGGGCAGCGCCCGAAACTTGAACTCATGCCGCTTCATATCCACCCGCCGGCCGCGAAACGCCACACCCTCGGATTGCAGCCGGAAGCGCTGCTCGAAGGCTGAATCGCCAGTCAGTTTGATTTCGCCGCCCGCGCCCAGCACCCGTTGCCAAGGCAAGTCCACGGCCCCGCGCATCAGGCGCGCCACTTGCCGCGCCGCGCCGGGATGTCCGGCCGCGCGCGCTACCGCGCCGTAGGTAGAAACTTTGCCGCGAGGGATTCTGCGAATGGCGGCAAGGATGCGTTCCCGCATGGCGTTACCGTAAACGCCGGCGTCGAGCCGGCCGTGGGGGAGGCGGCGACGGGCAACGCGCAGAGCCGCCCTATCTACATCTACGCCGCGTTGCGGTACGACTCCAGTGCTTTCCCTTCGCTGTCGTAAACCTCAAACACGGTCAGCAGCTTTGTGACCTGTAACAGATCGCCTACGCGCTCGGTGAGGTTGGCCAGCTTGATGGAACCGCCCGCGCTGCGCGCCGTGGTGAACAGCGCGACCAGCGTTCCCAACCCGCCGCTATCGATGTAATTCACGCCCGCCAGGTTGAGAATGATGCGCCCGTTCTGCGGGACCAGCTTTTTTACCGTCTCCCGCAGCTCGCTGGTCTCTTCGCCAAACACAATGCGGCCGAAACAATCGACGATCAGAACCTCATCCACGATTCTAGTGCTCAGTCTCAGTTGCACGAACTCTCCTTCGGCCGGCCTAACCCGCCGGCCCAGGCTAGAAGCCTATTCCCAGCGGGGTGTTTTTCGCAAGGGTCTTTCCTTCCCCGTAGATCAGCCTTCGCCGCGTTTCCCAAAACTCAAAATATTTCATCACGTATAATCGATTGTTCGGCTGAGCCTCCCCGCATGAGCTATCAGGTCCTGGCGCGCAAATACCGTCCGCAGAAATTTTCCGAGGTCATCGGGCAGGAGCACGTCACCCGCACCCTGACCAACGCCATCGCCCAGGGACGCACCGCGCACGGCTACATTTTCAGCGGACACCGGGGCATCGGCAAGACCACGGTGGCGCGCATTCTGGCCATGTGCCTTAACTGCCGGTCTTCGGACAGCCCGGCGGTTGAGCCTTGCGGAGTTTGCGAATCCTGCACCGAAATTCGCGCCGGCAATGCGGTGGATGTCATCGAAATCGACGCCGCCACCAACCGCGGTATCGACGAGATTCGCGAGCTGCGCGACGCCGTGCGCTATCGTCCCGCCCGCGATCGCTTCAAAATCTACATCCTCGATGAGGCCCACCAGATTACCGATGCGGCCTTCAACGCGCTGCTGAAGACTTTGGAAGAGCCGCCCAGCCACGTGGTTTTCATGCTGGCCACTACGCAGCCGGAGGATATTCCGCAGACCATCCGCTCGCGTTGCCAGCATTTCAATTTTCGCGCGGTGCGTTTCGAGGAGATTCTCGCCCAGCTCAAAGACCTTTCGGCGCGCGAGCAGATTGTCGCTGACGAAGACGCGCTGGCGCTGCTGGCCGAAGCCGGCGACGGCTCCATGCGCGACGCGCTTTCCATCCTCGACCAAGCCATCGCTTCCTGCGACGGACGCTTGACCGCCGAAGCGGTGCGGCAACTGGTCGGAACCGCGCCTTCGGGAGTCTTGGAAGAAGTCATGCAAGCTGTCGCCGAGGGATCGAGCGAAAAGGTGCTGCGCCTCGTCGATAAACTGCTTGGCGATGGCCAGAACCCGGCTCACTTCGCCCGCCAAATGGTCCGTTTCCTGCGTAATACCGTCGTCGCGAAAGTCGCGGGCGGCGAATCTTCCCTGCTGCAAATCTCGAGCGACGAGCGGCAGCGCGTGTCTCGCGTGGCGGAATTATTTAGCGAGGAAGACTTGGCGCGGCATTTGCAAATCATGCTGCGCACCCACGCCGAGCTCGGCTACCGCCAGGAGCAGCGCTTCCACCTGGAGTTGGGATTGCTGAAGATGGCGCACGCCCAGCGTTTGCTGCCCATCGAACAACTGCTCAGCGAGGCGGGCGTCGCGAGTGCAAGCGCTCCGCGCGCCGCCGGCAAGCCCATCGCGGCACCAGAGCTGAAGCGGGCCGAGACCCCTTCCGCGCGGCCCGCCAATGTTTCCCCTTTCGCCGCCGATTCGGCGCGCAAGGGATTGTCGAAGCCCGAGCTCTCCGCAGAAGGCGCGCCGCAAGTTGGGCCGCGATTGGTCGCGGGGACCGCGGCTCCAGTCGTCATGGGCACGGCCGCCCCCGCTGAGATCATCGAGCCGCGAATTGAAATCGCGGCGCATGCTGATAGCGAAACTCCGCAACCGGAACTGGTGGAGCAACCGGACTTGCGCAGCGCGGTTCTCAACGCCCTGGCCGACGCCGGCCATCGCATCTTGGTCTCTATGCTCGAAGCAGGCGAGTGGCAGGTTGCAGGCAACGAGTTGATCATCAAGCTGGCGGCGTCGGCGGCTGTTATCGACATGTCGCTGGGCGCGGACGCCAAGCGCCTGGCTATGGCCACCGCCAGCGGGGTGCTGGGGCGCGCGGTGAAGCTCAAAGTAATTCCCGGGGGCGCGCTGCAAACCGCCCTCGAACCCCGCGCGACATCCGATGGTGGAGGCCGCGGACGGGCCGAGCAGGATCCGATTGTCCGCCGCATGAAGGAAAAGTTCGGCGCGGAAATCCGCACGATTATCGACTACCGCGACAAACGCTGATTTTTCGTCGCCTGGGTGAGGCGCGACTGAGGACAACTTTCTATGGGCGGACTGAACATGCAGGAGCTGATGTCGCAGGCAAAAAAACAGTTCGAAGTCCTGCAAAAGAAATTAGAAGAAACCGTGGTCGAGGGCTCCTCCGGCGGCGGCAGCGTCACGGTCAAGATGGATGGCCGCAAACAGGTGTTGAGCATCAAGATCGATCCCGAGGTAGTCAAATCCGGCGATCTGGAAATGCTGCAGGATCTGATCACCGCCGCTATCAATGGCGCTGCGCGCAAAGTGGATGACACCATGAAATCCACCATGGGCGGAATGCTGGGCGGGCTGGGAATCCCGGGGATTTAGTAATTGTAAAATTTAGTAATTGGGTAATTTGAAAGCCGTGCAGCGTCTGGCGCTTTTCAAATTACACAATTACCAAATTGCGAAATTACTCAATCTCTCTCATGTCTAAATTTGCCGAGCCGATGACCCGGCTCATTGACGAACTCAAAAAACTGCCGGGCATCGGCAGCAAAACCGCGCAGCGCCTAGCGTTCTACATCCTGCGCTCGAGCGACGATGACGCTGAAGCCCTCGCCGCCGCCGTGCGGGACGTGAAGGCCAACCTGCGCCTGTGCTCCGTCTGCAACAACATTACTGACGTTGACCCATGCGTTTATTGCGCCAGCCCAACGCGCAATCAGCGCCTCGTATGCGTGGTCGAAGAGCCGACCAACATCGCCGCCATCGAGAAGACCAAGAACTTCAACGGCGTGTATCACGTGCTGCACGGCCTGATCTCCCCGCTGCACGGCGTCGGCCCCGAGCAACTACGCACCGCAAATCTCATGCGTCGCGTCAAGAATGGCGAAGTGGATGAAGTCATTCTCGCCACCAACCCCACCGTCGAAGGCGAAGCGACGGCGGTCTATCTTTCCGGCGAACTGCGCCGGCCGGGTCTCCGTGTAACGCGAATTGCCACGGGCATTCCTGTTGGCAGCGACATCGAATACGCGGACGAAATCACCATGCTGAAGTCCATGGAAGGACGCCGCGAAGTCTAACGCTCCCCGGCCCCGCAGAGACGTAGCTCCGCTACGTCTGGACGTTGTCGGCAAGGCCCTCAACCAAGGTGTGCAAAACTTTTCTCTCCAGCCCCTTCAGGCGACGTTAGCGCCCTCCGAAGCAACCGGGCGTGAATCACTTATCTTTATTATTTTCAAGGTCTTATAGGCTAGCTGGCGAATCGGGACGCCAACCGAAGATTGGAGCGCGGAGTGCTCCATTCTTAGGACAATTAACACCTCGTCTCTCTCGATTCTCCGATATGGATCTAGCTGGCGGAGAGAAGGTGCAGAAAGCGGCCACAAACAGGCCCAACGCATAATTCGCCGCCAGCCCGCGCCGTGCTGTTGATGTAACCGCATCCCACCGCGACGCTTAAGAAACCGGGCCAACCAGCCCGGTTTTCTTTTTGCCCGAACCAAGGCGCGGCTCGCGGCGTATATTTCTGGGTCCTCATGAACCCTCCCTCCACAGGCGGCTCCCGCGCCGCAGCCGACGAGAACCAACCCAGCCAGTCTTTCTTTCAACGCGGAATGTTCTTCGTGCTGTGCATCGCCGCAGCCAATTTCGCGCTGCACATGATCTTCAACAACCGCTACGGATATTTCCGCGATGAATTCGATTAGATCGCCTGCGGACGACACCTGGCTTGGGGCTACGTCGACCAGCCGCCGCTGATTCCTTTCCTGGTGAAGATTGCGCAAGAGTTGTTCGGCGATTCTTTACGCGGCATCTGGCTTTTTGCCGCGCTCGCCTCCTCGGCGACGATCATCGTGACCGGCTTGATCGCCCGTGAACTCGGCGGCCGTCGATATGCCCTGGCGCTCAGCGCAGTGGCGGTCCTGATTGCACCGACTTTTCTTTCCGATGGCAGCCTGATGACCACCAACTGCCTTGAACCGCTCTTGTGGATGAGTTGCGCCTACTTTGCCCTGCTCGCCATCAATCGCGACGATCCGCGCTATTGGCTGTGGTTTGGCGTGGTAGCCGGGATCGGCATGGAAGAAAAATACTCCATTGCCGTCTTTGGATTCGGCGTGGTCGCCGGCCTGCTGCTCACTCCGCAACGCAAGTTTCTTTGGAACCACTGGATGTGGTTCGGGGGTGCAGCCGCGTTTTTGATTTTCCTGCCCAATTTGTTGTGGAACCTGCATTATCACTGGCCGTTTCTGCAACTCATGCACAATATCAAGGCCAGCGGCCGCGACGTGCGCCTGACCCCATGGCAGTTTTCCTGGCAGCAAATTCTTCTAGTTCATCCGCTCACGTCGCCCATCTGGATTTTCGGACTGCTGGCGCTGTTTTTCTGGAAGCCGTTGCGGCCCTATCGAATGCTGGGGTGGTGCTATCTCATCGCTTTCACCACTTTCGTGGCCCTGAGCGGCAAGAACTACTATCTCGCTCCCATTTACCCCATGCTTCTGGCTGCCGGCGCGGTGGGCAGAGAACGCATGTTGGAGCGTCCCGGGCGCGCATGGCTCAAACCGGTCATCTTGGTTGTGCTGCTGGCAGGCGGCGCCTGGCTCGCACCCGTGACCATACCTATCTTGCCCGCGCCGCAGCTGGTGTCCTATCTGGGTAAGCTTCCGCTCCAAGGGCCGAGAACGGAAAAGAGCCATTTGAGCGCGATCCTCCCGCAACACTATGCCGACCAGTTCGGCTGGGAGGAAATGACCGCGGCTGTCGCCCAGGTCTATCACTCGCTGCCGCCGGAAGAACAAGCGAAAGCTGCGATCTTCGGAAACAATTACGGCGAAGCCGGGGCGATTGATTTCCTTGGTCCGAAGTATGGCTTGCCCAAGGCCATCAGCGGGCACCAAAGCTATTGGTTTTGGGGGCCGCGCGACTACACCGGCGAAATCATCATTGTGCTGGGCGACCGGCGCGCCACACTAGAAGGCGAGTGCGCGAGCGTTCAACAATTCGATTTTGTTCACAGCCCCTATGCGCTGGAACAAGGGCCGATCTTCCTGTGCCGTGGGTTTAAATGGAACTTGCAACAGGCTTGGCCGATGTTGAAAAAATGGCAGTGAACAATTTCAGTCGCCCGCCGCATCCAGAAAGCAGTTCGCTTCTTCTTCAGGCGGCAGAATTCCCTCGGGCATCGCGCCCCGGTTGTATTCCGCCATGCGATTCTTCCACTTGAGGAATTCCGTGATGGATTGCGGTTCGATGCGGACTTCCACCCGCCGCAGGCTGGCGAGCAGAAGATTCATTTCGTAGCGGAACCCCTTGGCGGTGCGCAGGTTCTTGGCGGAGGCCTTCACCATTTCCACGCCGCGTTTGCGCAGTTCGAGCAAACCCCACCCCGCGGGGATTTCTTCCGGCCCGAGTAATCCAGCGGGCGCGAGATAGAAACGCTCGCATCCCACGCCTCTTTCCGGCTTCTGCCGCCAGGGCTTTTCGCGGTCGGCGAGAAAATCGGCACGGGAAATCTTGCATTCGACCAGAACCGAGTGCGAGGCCCGTTTCCATCCAATGGCATCGGGCATTTCGCCGCTGGCGCAAGCCTGCTCCGATAGAACCACCCCGCAGCGGTAGGCGCGCAGCCAGCGCACCGCTTTTTCCACCAATTGCGCGTGAGTCATGTTGAAAAAATACTCTGCGCCGCCTGTCCGCGGGAGTGACGGACTAGCTACTAGAGTGGCCCAGTGTCAAGTCGGAGGAGTGAGTTTCGCGCAGCCAAGCTCAGTCCCAATTAAAGCACCGTGCATCGGCACGCCGCACTATAGCTAATAGATAATAACTCGCCATAAGGCCGCTGAGACGCGAGGCGGGATCAACGTGCCGGTTGCCCGGGACTGTTCCCCCGGGCGACACTCTTTAGCCACTTTACGGCTGTCCCTTGGTTGGTTGGCCTTGGCCGCATCGTCCTCACCATTACCGGCCGGCGGCAGACGATCTCGAGCAGGTGGCGCGCCGCGGCTATGTCTTCGGCTAATCGATCACGCGGCGAGTAGCCCTGCGCTCGCACGACGATTAATCCGTTCTCTTTTCCCAAAGCAGGCGAACCCACTTCCAGGCGCTGCACGCGGCTGTCCCGTTCCGCATCAAAGGCGTTGGCGAGGCGAAGAATCGCCGCCAGCCACTGCACGTCTTGTTTCCGCTCCGCAGACAAACCGGCGAAAGATGTGTGCCGCGCCTGCGGCAACGCCCCCCGATGATAGCGGGCGACAATTCCCGCGAGTCTCAGAATCGAGCCATCGACACCCAGGGGCGGGACGAGGCGGGCGATCAGGCGGCAGGTCGCCTTATGGTGTCCTTTGTCGCCTTTCGCCCGTCCGACATCGTGCAGCAGAGCGGCCAAGCGCAAAATCTCGCGCGGGTGGGGAGCGGCCAGCTTCGCGAGATATCCTCTCGCCGCCAGTCCGTCGTAGAGCTGGAGAGCCAGCCGAGCGACGTGAGTGGAGTGCTTGAAATCCGGATCCAGGAAAGAAGCCCAAAGTCTCAGCCGCTGCAACGCGATCGCTTCCATCTGCGCGCCGCTCGGCAGCGCAGCCCGCCAAACTTGCCAAAGCGACCCCGGCCCCACCATCTTTTGGCGATACTGCTCCACTCGCGAGGTGCGGTCGGCTTGAATTCTGCCATGCCAGCGAGCGCGCGCCTCGGCGTCAGAAAACACCGCGGCCTGCTGCGCCGTGGCCCACAAAACGTCGAGATCGTGAATTTCGCCGAGACAATCCTGCAAGGTTTTGAGATCAGCGCCCCACGCGGCGTGCTGTTCGGGCAGAAAATTCTCCACGATATAGCGGAAACGTTTGAGCCCAATGCGCAGCTGGTGAAAGGATGCCTGCGAGCGGTTGCGCAAAGCCTCGCGATGTAGATCGTGGGCCGCCGTCCAGCGCTCCAGCGCAAGATGCTTGAAGATGGCGCCTCCCGCACGCAACTTGGCCGCGCGGCGAGGCAACAGAGCGCTCCACTTACGCCATTGTTTGCGGTCAAAGTCTTGCAGCGCCTGGGCCGCTTCTTGCTTCCACTGGCTCTCGCGAAAGGCAAGAATTTCCAGCAGCTTGCTGGTAACGGGATCGCCGGGGCTGTCGAAGTGGTGGGTCCATTCCTGCATCACCTGCGCGTCGCGCAAGTCGCCCAAGCGGCTGAACAGACGCTTGCCAGCCTTTTTCATTTCTTTCCACGCGGGATCCGGATCCATGGCCATCAGGCCGTCGGCCATGGAGCGGCAGCGCCGGAGGGCCACCCGCAAGTCATGCACCGGATCGGGAGCAAAGCTCACGCTGGCGCGGTCGCACTCTTCGAGCACGCGCTCCATCCAAAAAGCGAGGCCGGATTTTCGCGGGGCGCTTATTGCCGTCGCATCGGTAGGCATGTTTTCCTGGGGCCAACGGAATTAGCTATTCTCAGGCCAAGCCAGAATAAATTCCAGTGCTCCAGTTTGCGGCGGCAGACGATTCACCCGACCCCTCACAGGGCGGCACAGTGAAAGACCGATGAAATGAACTCACGCAGTTCGAAGATTAGCGTTACATGAGCGCTTGCGCCCCTAGGCCGCTGGGCGAGGCGGTCCCGGCAGGACCAAATTCGCGAAATTCGCACTTCCTGACTGCAAAGGTGTTATTACCTCCGTAACGTGCGTCCCCTTACCCTTTCCGATTACGCTTTACGCGGTAAACCAGCGGCAACTAGGAGTTGCATATTCCCACGGTAGACACCAAAACTGTCAACGAAGGCCGGATCGCGTCGGCGCGCGCTTTCGTGCACAGTCTGAACATCCTGGTGAAGTACGTTCGGCTCTATGGCCTGGAACACAAACGGACCGAAGGGCAGTTCAAGATTGCCTGGGATGAGTTGCAGAATGGCTTGCCGAAGGGTCCCGACGGCGGCTTCTTGCTTGGGGTCTCCGAGAACCGGCTGCTGCTCGAAGGCATTCCTCTGGAAACCGGGCAAGCCGAACGCAGCTTCGCCCAATTGCTGACCACGGCGGGTTTGGCCAGTATCCATTTTTCGAATGTGGTTACCAAGGACGATTTCACCAAACTGATTCAAGCCTTTACCTCGGGCGGCTCCAAGGCCCAGGATGTGGTCAAGCAGATCAAGAACACTTTTGGTGACAACAAACAAGCCTCCATCCGCATCAACGAAGTGAAGTTCATCGCCGCCGATTCCGGAACCGGCGACATCTCGATTGCGGCGCAGATTGCGGCGCAGACGCTGGGGCCGGAGTTCAAAGAGTGGCTGAACGATCCGCAGAAATTGCTGCAGCTCATCGCGGCCGCGGAAGGCGCGCACAGCGGAGGGGGGCCGGGCGCGGCGGGCGGGGCGCCCATCGGCAGCGTTCCCAACCTCCCGGGAAAAGGCGACGGCACCAGCGGCGGCGGCGGCGCATGGACGGGCGGGGTTGTCCCGCTGCAGGAAGAAGAAGTGATGCAGGCCATCCGCCTGCTGACACGGTTCGGAGAAGTCGGCAAGGATCCCAACGTGCAGCCGCAAGCCCTGCAACAGGAACTCAGCCAGGTCGACCCCAACACCAGAGTCAATCTGCAACAACTGCTGGGGAGCCTGGCCGCCAAGGCCACCAACGGGCCTAACGACACGCCGCTGTTGATGAAAGCGGCCGAGCATATGGCCATTCGCTTCGCCATGGAGCGTTTCCAGAAGGGCGAAGTGAAGGTCAACGCCGTGCACCAGATGATGGAGCACATGAGCCGGCAGATGGATACGCTGCGCCAGATTCTGCGGGTGCAGGAAGACAAGATGAACAAGGCCGGGATTCTGGTGGAATCCCACGCCGACATTCTGGACCGCATGTTTTGGGCGGAGGTGCCGGAAGCGGGCAAGAAGAGCGTGCTGATGTCGAGCGAAGCTCCTTGCGTGCCGGCGCGCAACGTCCGGCAGTTCGTGGAACTAATGCTGGAGCGGGGAGAGCGGGACACCGCCGAAGCCATTCTGCGCAACTACTACGGATGCCTGGATGGGGACGCGGACCCGCGCCGCAAGACCGCACTGGGCATTGGGCAACTGGCCGACCTGTTCGCCGAAGTGGGCACCGAGTTGCTCGCGGCGGCGGTGCGCAAGGTCGGAGAGACACTGGCCTTGGAGCAGGATGGCGAGCTGGAAAGCCTGCTGAGCGCCGCTTTCGTGCGCTTAAGCTCGGAAGCCAACATCCGCAAGCAATATGGCGCGGTGAGCGAGGTCTGTGACGCCTTGGAGGTGGTCGGCAAGCAGCGGCCGGGGCTGGCCAATGAACTGCGCCCGCGCATCGGGGTGGAAAACCGGCTGCCGGAGTTTATTGAAGAGGCGCTGCGGCTGCCGCATTTTCCTCCCGACTTGGTGGAAGTGCTGCGCCGCACTTCACAGGCTTCGGCGGAACACTTAGCCGACCGTTTCTTCCGCTGCATGCGGCGGGAAGAATGCGACCGCATGATCGAACTGGTGCGGGAGCTGGGCAGCCCGATCCTGGGCCATCTGCGGGAACAGCTGCGGGTGGGGCAGCCGCGGCAGGCGGCGGCGACGGTGGGCTTGCTGAGCCGCCTGGATGTGCCCACACTGCTCGAACTGCTGGCCACCCGGCTCAAGGACTGGAATCGCTTTTACCACGATATGACGGTGCGCCAGATTGCTTTCGGCGCGGCGACGGATCGCGGCCGCACTCTGCTCGAGCTGCTCGAAATCCTCGATCCGCTGGTCTTGCCGCAGGCTTTGGATGAGATCGGCATGAGCGGCGATCGCACGGCAGCGCCACCCCTGCTGGTCATTGCCAAGAGCGGCGAGGCGCAGGGACGGCCTCCACTGTTGCAATTGAAGGCCGTGGAATCTCTGGGCCGATTGCGCGAACCGGAGTCGGTAAGCGTGTTGCGCAACCTGCTGGAAGCGAAAAAGATGTGGAAGTGGATCAACCATCGCGAGCTACGGATAGCGGCGGCGCAGGCGCTGGCGAAAATCGACGCCGGTTATGGCGCCACCATCGTCGCTGAGAGCGGCCTGGAGCCCGCGGAGCTGGCCATTGCCCCGCTGGACTCCGCTCCGGCTTGCCCTTGGGTACGGCAGAGGCGGTACGAACGCGTGGCGTTGCGCAAACCCTTGTCGGCCACGATTGGCAGCTCCTGGGGAAAATCGAGCATCACCATCCGCGAGCTGAGTTTGGGCGGAGGCATGGGCGTTAAGGAAGACAATCTGCGCGTGGGGACGGAAGCAAATCTGGATATTTCGATGGGCGTGCGCCATGTGCGCGGACAAGTCTTGCTGCGCCGCGCCCGGGTCAATGAAGTGGGTTTTGAGATCGTGAATATGGACCTGGAGAGCCGCTACCGCCTGCGCCGCACCATGATGGATGCGCTGGATGACGCGAAAGAGGCCAAGTCCAACGGGTGGGAAGGCCAGCGCAAGTTGTAGATCGAGATCATTCTGAGCGCAAGAAGCCTCTGCCCGGATGGGCAGAGGCTTCTTGATTTTGGGAACGCCATCCTAAACCACTTTGGCGAAGATGATCACCAAGGTGTAGAGCGCCAAGGACTCGATCAGAGCCAGACCGAGAATCAGCGCGAATTGAATGCCCGAGCGGGCGGCCGGATTGCGCGCTAAGGCTTCCGCGGCTGCGGCCGTTGCCCGGCCCTGCGCCAGGCCGCAGACGGCCGAGGCGATCGCCATGGAGAACCCGGCAGTGATAGCGACCCAGTTGGTGCCGCCGGCAGCCCCTCCCTGGGCAAAAGCTGGAACGGCGAAGCACAACATCGCCATCGCCATGAAGAAATAACTAAGTTTACGCATTGTGTTTCTCTCCTCGCATGAATTGCCGCCAGTGGGTGGTTGACGCCATCCTCGTACAGACGTCCTCACGCTGAACGGCGAACAACAACAGTCGTCGGTCTTTGGTCGTCAGTCGCCAGGATTGACTTTCCTGGAGACTGAGGACTGACTAGTGTTCTTCCGCCACCGCCCCCGACAAGTAAACCGTGGTGAGCAGGACAAAAATATAGGCCTGCAGCAACGACACGCCGATGTGCAGCCCCAGAAAAACGATTGGCACGCCCACGGGGATCAGCGAAAAGAAGACCAAGGTGACCATATCTCCTGCGTACATGTTGGCATAGAGACGAATGGTCAGAGAAAGCATGCGGGCCAGGTTGCTGATGATTTCGATGGGAATCATGATGGGGGCCAGCCACCACATGGGGCCCACGAAATGCTTCAAATACCCGACGCCGGCGTGCTTGAATCCCTGAAGGTTGTAATAGACAAAGGCGCAGACGGCGCAGCCCAACGGAACCACCGCCAGCGCAGTCGGCGACTCGAAGCCAGGAATCAGCCCAATCAGATTCGAGCACAAGATGAACAGAAGCAGCACCAACAGGAACGGTGTGTAAGCACCGCTGCCGTGGCCAATGACTTCTTCGCTCTGGCCTTGAATGAATCCGTACAAACCTTCAAAAACGTGCTGCAGGGCACCGGGCTTCTCCACGGACAGCCGCAACCGGGTGAGGGCAAACAACACAACCAGGAAAAGAAAAACCAAAAGCTGCATGGCCACCCCGTTGGTGATGGGCGTTTGCGGATGGCTCGGCTCCATATGCAGCGCCCGCAGCAGGCCGGTGACCGGGCTGGCGAAGAAATGGTTCAGGATTTCGGTAAACCAGAGTTGTTCGGGCATGTTAGCTGCTAGCTTCCAGCTCCTGGCTTGGCTCCGCTGTTCACGAGCCGCGAGCCAGGGCGGCATAAACTTCATACGCGGATTCGCAGAAGATGCCTGCGACGGGCAGGAACAAGCCCGCCAAGAGCCCAAAAAGGCTGGCGCGCGAAACAGTGAATATAGCATAGGCCGCTAGCCCCATCAAAAAATAGCGGAGCAGAAAACGCACCACGATTCCCTTGCCGGAGCGGGGCTTGCCGGTATCGGTGATACGGTCTCCCAAGACGGTCACCACCCGTTTCAGCCAATGAAAATTCACATAGGCGATGGCGCAGCCGCAGGCAAATCCCAAAGCAACGCGCCATCCCAGGCGCAGCCACGCGGCGAGGGTGCATACCACCGCCAGCGCGATCATGATCCGGGAGATCCGGGCGAGCGCGCCGGAGTAGAACTCGTCGGCGGCGGTAGGCGGCAGGCTCTGCATGCTTGCAGTGTACAAGCCTCCCGTAGAGACGTACCTTCGCTACGTCTGGCCGGCTGCACGTCCGACTGATTCCTTGCCACTGCCTAGACGTAGCGGAGCTACGTCTCTACGGGAAAACGCGGGCGGGGCGCCCGCGCCACTCGGCCGCTCCTCTCGTGTGATTTTCGATTTTGTGCCAAAGTAGATAGAGGATGGCAGGCATCGCTGACTCTGGAATCTCCGGGCGAATTGCGTTTACTTACCCGGATTTCACCGTTTACGAGCTGGCGCGATTCTTCATCGTGGCCGCGCTGGAAATGCAGTCGGTGGCCGTGGGCTGGCAGGTTTACGAGATTACGCACCGGGCGCTCGATCTCGGACTCGTCGGCCTAGCGCAGTTTTTACCGGGATTGGTTCTGTTCCTGCCGTCCGGCCACGCCGCCGACCGCTTCGATCGCCGCAAGCTTCTGTTGCTGTGCTATGCGGGATTCGCCATCTGCTCGGGGTCGCTGTTGGCCGTCACCTGGAATGGAGCGCGTTCGCACCACCCCATTTCCGTCAATCTGATTTACGGCGTGCTGCTTCTGCTGGGCGTGGTTCGTTCCTTGGGCGGACCGGTGACGCGCGCAATTCTCCCGGAACTGGTTCCCGCGGAACATTTTCAGAACGCGGTGGCGTGGCATTCGAGTTTTTTCCAAACTGCGACGATTCTCGGTCCGGCGCTGGGCGGGCTGATCTATGCGGCTTCGCGCGGGCCGTCGGCGGTGTATGGGACCTCGCTGGTGGTGACGGTGGTCGCGTTTTTCTCGGCGCTGCGCATCAAGCCGCATCCGCGGATCGCACCGCATGAGCAAACCAGCCTGCACACGGTGCTGGCCGGCTTCCGCTACATATGGCGCCAGAAAGTAATTCTGGGCTCAATTTCGCTCGACATGTTCGCCGTGCTGCTGGGAGGAGCCGTGGCGCTGCTGCCGATTTACGCGCGGGAAATTCTGCACACCGGACCGTGGGGCCTGGGGCTGCTGCGCAGCGCGCCGGGGGTGGGCGCCGCGCTTATGGCGATTCTGGTGGCGCACCACCCGCTGCGCGGACGAGTCGGAATCATCATGATGTGGTTCGTAGCGGCGTTTGGCGTGTTCACGATCCTGTTCGGTATTTCGCGGAACATCGTGTTATCGCTGGTGGCGTTGCTGCTGGTCGGCGCCAGCGACATGATCAGCATCATCGTTCGCGGCACCCTGGTACAGCTCGCGACGCCGAACGAAATGCGCGGACGAGTCAACGCGGTGGACATGCTGTTTATCGGCGTGTCGAATGAGTTGGGCGAATTCGAGTCGGGGCTGACCGCGCAATGGCTTGGGACGGTGCCCGCGGTGGTGCTGGGAGGGATTGGCACGCTGGTGGTGATTGCGGCGTGGGCGTGGCTGTTCCCGGCGCTGCGCAATGCGGATCGGTTTACTGCCGTAGAGAGCCGAAAGGCGGTGTGAGGGCCAGCGCGCAGAGAAGCAGCAAGCTACGTCTCTACACCATCACCGACTGATATTCCTCGTACGCGCCCTGGAAGTCCGTGATCTTGTGGTCGGCTTCGAAATGCCAAATGCGGGTTGCGACTTCATCGATCAGGTCGTGGTCGTGGCTTACCAGAAGCACCGTTCCGGGATAGCGTTGCAGCGCGATGTTCAACGCGTTGACCGATTCCAGATCCAGGTGGTTGGTGGGCTCGTCGAAGACCAGCACGTTGGGCTTCTGCAGCATGAGCTTACAGAACAGCAGGCGCGCGGCTTCGCCGCCGGAGAGAACGCTGGTTCGCTTGGTGGCGTCGTCTTTGGGGAAGAGCATCTGGCCGAGAAGGCCACGAATTTCTTCGTGTGAAGCGGAGAGATCCCATTGATGCAGCCACTCAAACGCGGTCAATTCCCCTTGAATTAACGCCTGGTGGTCTTGCGCGAAATAGCCGACCGCGGCCTCGTGTCCCCAGATCACGTTGCCATTATCAATGTAGGGGCCGTCGTAGCCGCTGGTCTGGCGCAACTCCGCGTGGGAAACGGTCGGAGAGTTAGCCAGCAGCGCATTGAGCAGCGTGGTCTTACCCGCGCCGTTGCGGCCGATTAAGGCGACCTTCTCGCCGCGGATAAGGCTGGCAGTGAAACCGCGAACGATTTCAGTATCGCCGTAGGACTTGGAAATCCCTTTAAATTCCAGAACGTGCTTGCCGGATGGCCGCTTCTGTTCGAACTTGAGGAATGGGCGCTGGATGTTCGACCGCGCCAGTTCCGTCACTTGCAGGCGCTCGACTTCCTTGCGCCGCGACTGCACCTGGCTGGAGCGGGTTCCGGCCGAAAACCGCGCGATGAATTCGTTGAGCTGGGAAATCTTCTTTTCGCGCTGCGCGTTCTGGCTTTCGATTTGCGAGCGAATCTGTGTCTTGGCGACCACCATGTCGTCATAACTGCCGGTGTAGGTGATGATGGTTTCGTAGTCGATGTCGGCGATATGAGTGCAGACGCTGTTCAGGAAATGGCGGTCGTGTGAGATGACGATCAGCACCCCATCGTAGTCGTGCAGGAAACTTTGCAGCCAATGGATGGAATCCAGGTCGAGGTGGTTGGTCGGCTCGTCGAGCAGCAAGGCTTGCGGATGGCCGAATAGAGCCTGCGCCAGCAGAACGCGGACTTTCTGTCCGCCTTGCAACTCGCCCATTTTCCGCTCGTGCAGCTCGTCGGGAATATCGAGGCCTTGCAGCAAAATGGCGGCGTCCGTTTCGGCGGTGTAGCCGTCTTCCTCGCCGACAATGCCTTCGAGTTCGCCGAGCTTCATGCCGTCTTCGTCGGTGATCTCGGGCTTGGCGTGGATGCGGTCGCGCTCTTCCATCGCAGCCCACAGGCGCTTGTTGCCCATGACGACGGTGTCGATGACGCGATAGGCGTCGAAAGCGAATTGGTCCTGGCTCAAAACACCGAATTTCTTGGGGCGGACCACGGTTCCCTTTTGCGGTTCCAGTTCTCCGGTGAGCAATTTGAGGAACGTCGACTTGCCAGCTCCGTTGGGACCGGTGAGGCCGTAGCGCTTGCCGACCGTGAAGGCGGTGGAGACATCTTCGAACAGTATTTTGGCGCCGTAGCGCATGGAAACATTGCTGACTGAAATCATGTTCTTGCACAGGGAACTGCGGAAATTACCCGAAGGCGGGGACGCAGCTACTGCAGTAAGAATATCATGACGGGCGCTGGTTTCTCGTAGCGCCCGCGCTACGGAATGCGCGGAGGTTGCAGGCGGTAGAGCACGTGCCTGCGCAGCGGATGGCCCGGCGGCAGAGCTGGATGATCGAAGTCTTCAGACGGATCGTGTGTCATGCCAATTTTTTCCATCACGCGCCGGGGACGGAGGTTCGCGGTGAACGTGAACGAGACCAACTCATCGAGCTTGAGAACCTCAAAGGCATGGCGAATGAGCGCGTAAGACGCCTCGGTGGCGAAGCCTCGGCCCCAATGCTCGGCCGATAACCGCCAGCCAATCTCGACGCAAGGCGTGAAATGGGCCTCGAATCGCGGAATCTGAAATCCGGCGAAGCCGATGAATGACTGCTCTGCCGGCAGTTCCACGGCGTATAAGCCGTAGCCGTGTTCGCGGAAATGATTTTCAATGCGATCGGCGAATAGGTCGCTTTCTTCCGGCGAAAGGCAAGAGGGCATGAACTCCATCACCCGCGGGTCGGCGTTGATGCGGGCGAATGGCACGCGATCGCGCGCTTCCCACAGGCGCAGAATGAGCCGCTCAGTTTCGATTGCCAATGAGTCCACCCATCTCCTCAGGATTGTATGGCTTCATGTTAGCCTTTGTGGGGTTTGTCATTCCTCTGGCGGAGAGTTCATGAAGGATCATCGTCCCAACCATTCTGACAGCTATCATTCCGATTCCCATCCCGATCTTCTGGCCATGGCTGAGCAACTCATGCAGGAGAATGGCTTTGCGCCGGAGTTCTCCGCGCAAGCCGCCCAGCAGCTGGCGCAGTTAAAGGCTGCTCCGCCAAAGGCTGCGCCCAGCGGGGATGTGCGCGACTTGCGAAGTCTGGTCTGGTCGTCGATCGACAATGACACTTCCAAGGATCTCGACCAAATTGAGGTCGCGGAGCGACAGGCCGATGGCAGCGTCAAGGTGATAGTCGGGATTGCCGATGTAGATGCGTTCGTGCCCAAGAATTCGCCGATCGACCAGCACGCGGCGGAACAAACAGCCACGATCTACGCTGGCGCAAAGAACTTTTCCATGTTGCCGGACGAGCTCTCCACGGGGCTTACCTCGCTGCTCGAAAACGAAGACCGGCTGAGCCTGGTGATCGAATTCATGGTCGGCGCGGATGGGACTGTCGTGTCGGGCAACGTTTATCGCGCCGTAGTACGCAATCGGGCGCAGTTGACTTACAACGCGGTGGGCGCGTGGCTCGAAGGCGCCGGCGCGGTTCCGGAAAAAGTCGCGGCGTCAGCCGACTTGCAGGCGCAACTCAAGCTGCAGGATGAGGTCGCACAAAAACTCATGAATCAGCGTTACCGGCAGGGCGCGCTGAATCTGGAAAGCAGTGAAGTCCAGCCGGTCATCAAGGACCAACAAGTGGTGGACGTAGTGGGGGAACAGAAAAATCACGCCACGGAATTGATCGAAGACTTCATGATCGCGTCCAATGGCGTGGTGGCGCGCATGCTGGAAAAAGTGTCTTCCCTGCGACGCGTGGTGAAAACGCCGGAGCACTGGGACCGGATCGTGCAAATCGCGGCGCTGCACGGCGAGAAACTTCCGGCGCAACCAGATTCAAAAGCCTTGAACGATTTTCTGATCAAGCGCAAGGCCGCCGACCCGGATTACTTTGCGGTGCTTTCGTTGGAGGTGATTAAGTCGATTGGACCGGGCGAATATGTTTTGGAGCGGCCGGGCGATCCCGAGGAAGGCCACTTCGGCCTGGCGGTGCGGGATTACACCCATTCCACCGCGCCCAACCGGCGGTTCGCCGATTTGGTTACGCAGAGGCTGATCAAGGCACTGCTCGACGGCAAACCCAATCCCTATTCCGACGACGAACTGGCGGCTATCGCGAAAAATTGCACGGTGAAGGAAGACGCGGCGCAGAAGGTGGAGCGCGAAATGGCAAAGCGGCTGGCGGCCGTGGCCATGAGCCGGAGGATCGGCGAGACCTTTGCTTCGGTGGTGGTGAACGCGAACTCTCACGGAGTATTTGTTCGCGTGTTGCAACCGCACGTGGAAGGGATGTTGGTGCAAGGCCAGCAAGGAGCCAAACTCGGCGACAGGTTTCAGGTGAAGTTAACCCGGGCCGATGTGCAGCACGGTTATCTGGATTTTGTCAGGGTGTAGCCGGTGGAGACGTAACTAGCTACGTCTCTACCGCCGGTGGGCGGGCAGTCTATTGCGCAGGACCATCGTCGGCCTTCCATAAGCGGTACAACACTGCACCATGCGGGGGCAACTTGACTACAAGCGAATTTGCGGGACCGAGATCCCTGTGCTCCCAAACGTCATGCAACTTGTATGTGGCCCCCGCCAAACCCAACTCACTCCATCCGTACCCAGCCGCTTGGGGCGAGTCGGCCAGATTGAGAATTGCCACATAGTAGCTGTCCCCGGATTCGCTCTGCGCCAGCCAAACGACCGATTTCTCCGTCGCGAGTATCTGATGATTTCCTTTGGAGTGCTGATCCACCGCAATCACTTCGGAATTCGTAAGCAACGAAGTAGTCCAGGCATCGTTGGCAGTTAAGTTTCCTCCCATCATCAGCGGCGAACGAAACATGCACCACAGGGTCAGCAGGGTGCGCTGTTCGTCATGCGTAAAGCGGGTTGTGCGGGCCGTGCCCCATCCGGGCGATGGGCCAAGGTAGCCCAGCGGCAACATGTCGGCATCCGGCCAATGTCCGGATTCGGAGAGTGGAGCCCATTCGGCGGTTCGCGGAAATTGGTTTCCTGGCCCTTGCGGATAATCCACAGCGCTGTGCCACACATCCCAGATGTCATTGGAGATGCGCCACATTTGCGCGTACTGGCGCATCTCATCTGTCTTTTCCAGCGGCGCCGGTCCGGGCGACAGGCTCAGCACAATGGGCCGGCCGGTTTTTCGCAACGCCAGGCTGAGCATGCGAATTTCATCCCCTTTGTACGGATGGCTGCTGATGCAATCGGCCTTGACCAGATCGACGCCCCAACTGGCGTAGAGCTTCGCGATGGAGTCGTAATACGCTTGGCCTGCCGGTTTGGCCGCGTCTACTCCATAGTTGTCGGGATTCCAGGGGCAGGTCTCGGAAGTGTCAGCGGCGTCGGCAGCGCGGTAGGACGATCCCGCAATAGGCAGATTTTTCTCCACGGCTTGCTTCGGAATGCCGCGCAGGATGTGGATACCGAACTTCAAGCCAAGCGCGTGCAGGTAGTCGGCGAGCGGTTTGAAGCCCGCGCCGTTCGCGGCGGAAGGGAAACGGTTCACGGCGGGAATATAGCGGCCGTTGTTGTCGAGGGTGAACTGCGCATCCTTCGAGTTGCCGATGGCGACTGGATTGGCGACAAACCATTCCGCGTCGATGACGACGTACTGCCAGCCGTATGTTTTGAGGTGTTGCGCCATCCACTGCGCATTGGCCTTGAAGTCATCCTCGTTGATGGTGGCGCCGTAGGAGTCCCAGCTGTTCCACCCCATCGGAGGCGTCGCAGCCAGCGTGGGGTGTTGACCCGGACCTTGCTTGCGGCCTTCTGCCGTCACAAGACTCGCGGAAAAGAGAACCAGCGGGAGGCTTAGGAGTGCGAGGCATGTTTTCATAGATGGCATCCCCTTGGTGAACTTTCTAGCAAACGTTTTCCTTGGGCTATAATACCCGAGGCTTCCAAATAAATTTCTTTCAGCAGTATTTTCTTCCTGGAAGCAACCGCCGGTTGGCGCGCCATTTTGCGGTCGCTTCTTGTGTTCCTTGTAGCCCGTAGGCAAATACCGCCGCGGGATGAAACTTCAATGTTCAACACAGCAAAAGATCACCGCTTCACCGCGAGGAAACCATGAAAGTTTTAGGTTGCACGTCGCTTTTAATTCTTCTTGTCGCATTGGCCTTCAGCCAAGCTTGGAGTCAGCAGACTATGTCACAGTCATCGCAGGAGACGTCCGCAGCATCACCCGCTATCGTGATCGGCGGGGAGCCCGTGGTCACGCTGAAACGGCCTCCCTCCAAAAATCAAGACAAACCGCAATTTCTGGAAGCAACCGTCGCCCCCGGCCGCGGCATGAACACATTGCAGATCAAGGCCTATCTTCCAGGCAAGGGTGAAGTCGAACTGCTCGACACTCCGCCGCTGGTTCAAGTCAAGCAGTTGCTGGACGAGCAGGACGATGCCTTTGGCAACAAGAATTTCCTGGTGGGAGCGGCGATTCTGCTGCCCTTCCCCAACCGGGTCACCGGAAAACTTTCAGCGGATGGAAAGACCATTGCCACCGACATCGCCGGCAAGACCGTTTCCATACCGGCCAACTGGCATGGGCAAAAGCCAGGGGCCGAGATTCTGGCCATGCACGGCCTGATTCTGGGCAAGAAATTTGAAGATATCCATGTGGACAACGGGCCGCAAGAGTCCGCGGTTTCAGGCACGTTGCACGCGGGAGATTTTGGCGGCCATTGGCTTTCGCAAAGCGACGTGCAGGTGCGCACCGTGCTTAAGGACGATGCCATCGAGTTCAGCGTAACCGTCAAGAACATCGGGCATGAAGCGGCGCCTTTCGGCATCGCTTTTCACCCCTGGTACAAGCTGTTGAGCGGCCAGCGCGAGCAGGTTCGCCTGCATGTGCCCGCCAGCGAGCGAGCCCTGGTCAACAATTACGATGACGTGGTGCCGACCGGCCAGGTGGAGAAGGTTAAGGGAACCCCTTATGACTTTACCGCGCCGGGCGGCGCGCCGCTCGATGCGCTGTTCATGGATGACTTCTTTCTCAATCTGACGCGCGATCCGGGCGGCAGCGCAACGGTGGAGCTTACCGACCCCGCGGCGAACTATGGGTTGCGCATTGTCGGGCTCTCGCGTGAGATCAATGGCTTCCAGGTTTACGCGCCATTGAACCGGAATGTGATTGCCATCGAGCCGCAGTTCAACCTCGCCGATCCCTACAGCAAAGTTTGGGGAACGAGAGATACCGGGATGGCTATGGTGCAGCCCGGCCAGTCGGTGGTGTGGAGGGTGCGGCTGGAGCTGTTCGTGCCGAGCAAGAGCAAGTAGAGATTTCTTCTCAGCGCTGGCATCTCGCCCTTCGCGGGCGGGCGAGATGCCTTGCCTGGAGCCCCTTCGACTCCGCTCCGGGCAGGCTCGGGCGCTACGGTGGAGAGTTGCCGCCGCTAGGCGTGCCGCTTGGGAGCGAACTTGATGGAGTAGACGATGCCGAGCAGCAGCAGGCAAGCGCCCCACCACACGTTGGCATGCAGGTTGAAGAGAACGATCGCGGGATGCGCGGGCGGGTTCACCAGCTCGTAAATTCCTGCGGCCAAAATTAGCGCGCCATTGACCAACAGCGAAATCCCTATAAAAAACCAGATAGAAATCATGCTCTCCCGCCTCCCGTTACCAGAAAATGATGTTCAGCACGATGAAAACGGCGGTCACCATTCCCGCCCAAAACAGCGGCTTGTGATAGAAGGGCAGGTTGCCGACGGCCGGCACCTCCGTCATTCCATACACTAAACCGTTCAACTCGGCAGCAGGCCGAGGCTGGCTCGCCAGACTGACCACTACGGTGACCACCACACATACCAGGAAAGACCAAAGCGCCTGGTACATATCCTGCGCCAGGCCTTTGGCATCGGGCGACAGTGCGACATACCGCAGCGCCGTGGGATCCAGTTTCACCCACGTCCACATGCCGACCGATGAGGCCGTTCCGCAAAGCAATCCCCAGAAGCCGCCCGCTTTGCTGGCCCGCCTCCACAGCATCCCCAGGATTACGGTGCCAAACAGCGGAGCGATAAAAAAGCTGAACAGCGCCTGCACATAATCCATGATGCTGGCAAACTGCATGACCAGATACGCGGTACCGACGCTGATTAAAACCCCGATGATCGTGGTCCAGCGGCCCATGCTCACATAATGAGAATCGCTGGCGGTCTTGTTGATCAGCGGCCGATAAATGTCGTACGTCCACACCGTGGTGAACGCGCTCACGTTGCCGGCCATGCCGGACATGAAACCCGCGATCAGCGCGGTGACACCCAAGCCCAGCAGGCCGGGACCGCAATAGCGCGCCAACATCAGCGGCAGGACGTCGTTGTAGCTGTGTCCTCCGGTGATCGCGGCCTGCGCCTCTCCGGTCAGGTGCATGGGGAGCACTGCCAAGCCGAGCAGCCCAGGCAGAATCACGATGATCGGGACCAGCATTTTGAAACCCGCGCCGATGATGGGAGCCATTTCCGCGCTGCGCAGGTCTTTGGCGGCAAGGATGCGCTGCACGACTAGAAAATCGGTAGTCCAATAACCCATCGAAATGACCGCGCCCAAGCCAAAGACAATACCCGTCCAATGGATCCCCATGGGATTGGTGCTGAAATGCCCCAGGCCGGACCATAGATGAACGTACTGAGCGGAAGCCCGTTGGGTGATTTCCACTTTGAGGTTGGCCCAGCCCCCGGCTTCGTACAAGCCGAGCACAGGAATCATCAGCGCCCCGGCCCAGATCAAGAAGAACTGCAGCACTTCATTGAAAATAGCGGAGCGTAAGCCGCCCAGCGCCACATAAATGGCGACGGTCAACGACGAAACCCAGATGCTGAAGTTGAGGTCCCAGCCCAGCACAATTTGCATGACCTTGGCCATGGCAAACATGTTGACGCCGCTCATGAGCACGGTCATGAAAGCAAAACAAACCGCGGAAAGAATGCGGCTGTCTTCTCCGAAGCGCAACTTCAAGTATCCCGGAACGGAGTGAGTCTTGGAGATGTAATAGAACGGCATCATAACCAGGGCCAGAAACAACATGGCTGGAATGGCGCCGATCCAGTACCAGTGGGTGGCGAGGATGCCGTATTGGTAGGCCGACCCTGCCCAGCCCATCAACTCCAGCGCGCCCAGGTTGGCGGAAAGAAAACTTAGGCCGGCGACCCAGGCGGTCATCTCGCGTCCGGCCATGAAAAAGTCTTCGCCGGTGTTCGACTTGCCGCGCAGATAGAAGCCGATCCCCAGAACCAAAGCGAAATAGAAAGCTACGATTGCGACATCGATGGAGGATAGATGTACGAGCGTATTGGCGACGAACATGGAAACAGTTGGCATCATTTATTCTCTTTCCTCGACTTAGCGCGCGCCTTCCGCGCCTTGTACATTTTGTGCCGATCGTGCATTTGCGGCGCCGTTCGAAGATTGCAAGATTCAAGGTTCATTGGCGGCGTGCCCGCAGCTTCGGCATTCTCGCGGTCGGAACTGATGTTTGGTTTCGCAGCCCGGGATTGCTTTCGGCGGCCTTGGAAGCGACATTGGGCGGCATCATGCCTGGCGAGAGCCAAAGAACACGGCGAGGAAATCGCTGACTCGCTCGAAGAAAGTAGTGCAATCCAATGACTTTGTCAATTGACAATTTCGGCAAGCCATTGCCAGGAGATTGGTCTTCACCTGGCTTTTCCGCCCTCTCCACCGCCGTCCCCGGGCGATCTCTGCGGCTAAGGCTTTTGACGTTTGATGAAAACCAAAAATCTAAAGCGCGGAGTTCTCAGAGAACGACCGCGAGACATACGAGGTTTGCCTGTGCTAACCAGGGCGTTGCCTTATGGCGGCGAAAACAAGTACATTTCCTTGAGAGATCCACCATCTTGATTACTGCCTTGGCACCTTCGCGAATCCATCTTCCTGGATGTCGTTCCATTCTGTTACGAATACTCGGTCCAGAGCCTGGGTGCTAATGAGCTTACTGACGCTCAACGATATTTTCTTCGCCGTCGTGGAACGCGACGCTCGCATGGTCATGATGTATCGCAAGACCACAGGGTGGGCGTCTATTTCTTCGCGGGAGTTCTATCAAAGCGTGGGCGGGGTTGCGCGCGCGCTGCGTGAGTGGAAAATTTCCGCCGGAGACAGGATCGCGATTCTCAGCGAGAACCGCCCCGAATGGGCGATGGCGGACTTCGCCGCCCTGCTGCTGGGCGTCGTGGTGGTTCCCGTCTATACCACGCTGACGGCCGAGCAGACCGCTTATGTTCTACGTGACTCCGGCGCCCGGGTGGTATTTGTTTCGAGCGAAACTCAGCTGCGGAAAGTGCTCAAGATTCAGAATCAAACATCGCTAGAGAAGATCGTGGTCATGGATGCGGTCGCGAATCCTGGTGTCGTTTCCTTGGAGAGTCTCACGCAGGCCGGTCCCCGCGAGCCTGACCCGAAACTGGACGCGGAAGGGCGCACCGTGCGGCCCAGCGACCTGGCCACCATCATCTACACCTCGGGCACGACCGGGGATCCGAAAGGGGCCATGCTTACCCATGCAAACCTTGCATCCAACTTGATTTGCTCTTTGCAAGGATTTAACGTCGGGCCGGGAGACCTCAGCGTCTCGTTTCTTCCGCTTTCCCATGTCACGGCGCGCCATCTGGACTTCGCCATGCTGTACCACGGCGCCGTTCTCGCTTATATTTCTTCGCCCGACTACTTGGCCAAGGCCTTGATGGAAGTGCGGCCCACCATTTTCGTGGCGGTGCCGCGGGTTTACGAAAAGATTTTCGCCCAGGTGGATATGAAGGCCAAAGGATTTTCCAAGGCATGGCTGTACCGCTGGGCGCTGATGGTGGGGCGCCAGCATCGGCCGGAAATTCTGGCTGGGCAAACACCCCAGTCGTTGTCGTGGAAGCTGGCGAATCGGTTGCTCTATGCCCGGGTGCGCGCCAACATGGGCGGCCATGTGCGGCTGTTCATCTCCGGCGGCGCGCCGCTCGGCCGCGAACTGGCGGCGTGGTATGCCGACATCGGCATCCGCATCCACGAAGGCTACGGTCTTACCGAGACTTCCCCGGTCATCGCGCTGAACACGCCAATAGCCCATAAGTTGGGCACGGTGGGCAAGCCGCTTCCCAACGTCGAAGTGCGGATCGCGGAGGACGGAGAAGTTCTGGCGCGCGGGCCGTCTATCTTCAAGGGGTATTGGAACCGGCCGGAGGATACGAAGAATGCTTTCTTGGACGGCTGGTTCAAGACCGGCGATATTGGCAATTTGGATGCCGACGGTTTTCTTTCGATCACCGACCGCAAGAAGGACCTGATCAAGACCTCGGGCGGGAAGTTCATCGCGCCGCAGCCCATCGAGAATTCGCTAAAGCATAATCCTCTGATCGCCGAGGCGGTGGTCTTAGGCGACAAACGCAAGTTCGCGGCCGTCCTGATTTCACCGTACTTTCCGCTGCTCGAAGACTGGGCCCACGCCAACAGCGCGGTTTTTGCTACCCGCCAGGAACTGGTTTCTCATCGCCGGGTGCGCGAGTTGTACGAGGGCATTGTCGAGGACATGAATCGCACGCTAGCCCAGTTTGAGAAGCTGAAGAGGGTTCTCTTGGTCGCCGAGGAATTCTCGGCGGCCGATGGCACGCTGACGGCGAGCATGAAGATGCGACGGCGCGTGGTGGAAGAGCGCTACCGGGTGATGATTGATGAGATATATGCGGAGGCGGAGGGAGAGGGAGTGCATTCTAAATCGGACTAAGACAAGCCTTCTCCCCTGCTCAGCCGCCGTAGATGTTGGCGTTCAGAAACGCGTTGCGAAACTTGCCAAACGGATCGTAGTGCTTCAGCAGCGTTTGATAATCAGGCATTTTTTCATAAAGCTGCCTGAGCCGCGACGGCGGCATGGTGAACAGCTTTCCCCAATGCGGCCTGGCCTCGAAGGGAGCCAACTTTCCCTCGAGCCTCGGCAGAAGGCTCTTGACCGCGGGCCATTCCGGCCTCCAGGTGAAGTGAATTGCCAGGGAGGGCCGTTCGTGGGATGTGCTCATCCACAGCTGGTCCGCGTCAATCGTGCGCAACTCGCTGATAAGGAGATGCGCCGCCACTTGGCCGCGAAGTTCTTCGACGGCGAGTAGCGCTTCGTATCCTTTGTGGCGAGGGACGAAATACTCCGATTGCAGCTCCGCTCCGCTGCTGGGCGTGAAGTCCATGCGGAAGTGCGGCAGGCGTTCATGCCAGGGACCGGGGACACCCATCTGCTCGGTACAATTCTCGGCCGAATGCCCGGGCAGCGGGTGCAGGTTTCGCTGGGCGAGCTTTGCTCCGAAAAACTCAGGCGCGAACTCGAAAGATTCTCGCGGGTCGACGCGGCGTTTTATCCATGCCTGCGTGATGCGATGACTTTGCCAATCGGTGAACAGGCTGACGCTGTACCCGCTCGCGAAAATTTCATCGAGGTGGTTTTCCAAATGATCCATCGATAGGTTTTCGTAAACCGCCTGCCTCACTTGGAAACTTGGCTGCACCTCCAGCGTGGCCTTGGTCACGATTCCCAGGCCGCCCAAACTCACGACAGCTCCAAGGAACTGCTGGCCGTCTCGCTCTCTGGACAATGTGACTAACTCTCCATCCGCCGCGACCATTTCCGTCGCGCAAACCGCCGTGGCCAGGTTGCCGTTCTGGCTGCCCGACCCGTGGGTGGCGGTTGCGCAAGCGCCCACCACAGAAATGTGCGGCAGCGAGGCCAAGTTGTGCAACGCGTAGCCGTGGCCATCAAGATACGAAGCCAGCCGGCCGTAGGTCACGCCCGCACCCACGCTGACGGTCCGCGAATTGCAGTCCAGCACCATTTCATCCAGTTGTCTCAGCGAGACTTGATCGTAGGCGCTGTCGGCGATGCCATTGAACGAATGACCCGTGCCAAGCGCTTTCAGCGTGCGGCAGCTTTTTACCACCTTTTGCACTTCCTCGACGGTTTTCGGCGAGTGCAGCTGGCTGGCGCTGAATTCGTAATTTCGCGCCCAATTGAGCTGCCTCATGTCCATGCGTGCTCCGTACTGTCGCGCCAGTCGGCGCAAGCGATTGCAAAGAAGTATAGCTGCGGCGCATGCCTAGCTTCTTGCTCCTCTGGGGTTTTCTAGCCGCCCGCGTCCCCTTTCATTACAATGAAGCCATGTCAGACTCATTGATCATCGCCGGACGCGAGTTTCACTCCCGTCTGATCGTCGGCACCGGAAAATACAGGTCGTTTCAGGAAACGGCTCGGGCGCTCGAAGCCAGTGGCGCCGAAATGGTCACGGTCGCGGTGCGCCGGGTAAATCTCGATCGCAGCAAGGAATCTCTGCTCGATTACATCGATCCCAAGAGATATTTCCTGCTGCCCAACACCGCCGGCTGCTACACCGCCGACGAAGCCATCCGCGCCGCGCGCCTGGGACGCGAAGTCGGTATTTCCGACTGGGTGAAGCTGGAAGTCATCGGCGACCAGGCGACGCTTTATCCCGACGTGCAGGCCACGCTTGAGGCCACGCGCGTGCTGGTGAAAGAAGGATTCACCGTTCTTCCTTATACCTCTGACGACGTGGTATTCGCCAAGCGCCTGCTGGACGCCGGGGCCAGCGCGGTCATGCCGCTGGGCGCGCCCATCGGCAGCGGACTGGGTATTCAGAACGCCGCGCATATCCGCATTTTGCGCGAAATGATCACCGGCGTGCCGCTCATTCTGGATGCGGGCGTGGGAACCGCGTCCGACGCGACCATTGCCATGGAACTTGGCGCCGACGCCGTACTGATGAATACGGGAATTGCCGGCGCGCAGGATCCCGTGCTGATGGCCGAAGCCATGAAACATGCGGTTCTCGCCGGACGCCAGGCTTATCTGGCCGGGCGCATGCCGCGCAAGCTCTACGCCACGGCCAGCTCGCCGCTCGAGGGCGTTGTGCGGTAATAGCCGCCGTAGAGACGTAGCTTGGCTACGTCTTGTCAATCGGCCGCAATACCCTTGGAGCTGCGTGGACACAACCGAGACGTAGCGGAGCTACGTCTCTACGGCGCACCCAACAAAAAAGGCGACCCGCTTGGGCCGCCCTTGAAGTTCTGAGCTTCAAACTCTTACAGCATCTTCACGCTTTCCACGTGAATGGAATCGCCCTTCACTTCTCCGGTCACGGCGATGTGATGGCCGATGTGATCCTTCAGAGCATCGGGATTGTCCACGGCCAGGACCTTCTGGTCGCCATCCGTCACCACAACCATGGAGGCGCCCTCGGACAGGCACTTCTTGGTACACTCGGCGGCCGCAGCGGCAGCGCCCTTGGCGCCGCATTTGGAATCACTGACCCATCCCTTGACAGTGGTCGATTTGCCCATGTCGTCGCCGAAGGACGCTGTGGCCACTACGAAGGAAAAGACGGAGAGAACCGCGCAAAGCAGCATCAACTTTTTCATAGCAAGAACTCCTCATGGTTTTGCGGCCGCAACCGCAGATTTTGGTGGAACTGGATGGTCTCTTGCCGGGCGCTGCCGCTGCAGGTTTCTTCCCGGCAAGTCATAACCCTATTCGACTTTTCGCAGCGATAAAGGTTACATGCTTCTCAAGTTTTTGTTCCAAATATTGAGCCCACTATACCACGTCCGGCGGCTGCGACGGGGAGAGAATCTACTTCTTGGCGGAGTCGGTCATCGGTCTTTGCAGGGTAACTGGTGACGGTGTGACGAATACCACTTCGCCGGGTCGCGCGTAGTGCAATTGCTCCCGCGCTTCTTTCTCAATGGTCTTGGGATCGGTCTTAAGCCCTTGAATCTGCGCGGCGTAACTGTCGTTCTCTTTTTGCAGGCCATCGATTTCCTGCTGCAGGCTTTGGTACTCGGCCTTCTTCTGCCGGTACACCACCATGCCATTGGCGCCAAACAGCACATGGACGAATAGCCACACGGTGAGCAGGGCCACTCCTGCGGTCGCCAGACGGCGGCGGATGGCATACAGCGAGATCAAAGTCGGGCGCAGCTTTTCGATTGCGCGCCGGGCTACCCCTTCAGCGAAAGCTTCCGCCTGCGGCGCACGCTCGGCGAGCGCCTTTAGGCTGTGCTCCGGCTGCTTTAGAATGCGAAGACTCGGCTGTTCTACTCGAAAATCCATTGTTTGGCCGCCGCGCTCAACTTTTCCAGCTCTGCCTCACTGCCGGCTTCGGAATACACTCGAACTACCGGCTCCGTGCCGGACAAGCGGTAACACACCCACGCGCCATCTTCGAAAACCAGCTTCAACCCGTCCGCGCGGACCACTTCCCTGACCTTGCGGCCAAAGAATTCCTTAGGTTGTTGCTGTAGCTTCCCAGTGAACTTCTCTTTCACCTCCGGCGTCAAGCGGAAGTTTTCCCGCATGGGATAAAAGGAACCAACTTCGGCAAATAGTTTGTGCAACTGCTGCTTTAATGGCTGCCCTCGCCGCGCCACCATTTCGCAGCACAGCAGTCCAGCCAGAACACCATCTTTTTCCGGCACATGATGACGGATGGAAAGGCCGGCGCTTTCTTCGCCACCGATCGCAATCTTGTCCTGCTTAATCAGCTCGCCAATGTACTTAAAGCCCACGGGCGTCTCATGCAGTTCGATCCCATGATGTTTCGCGAGTGCGTTCACCATGTTGGTGGTGGCCACGGATTTAGCCACGCCGTTCTTCCATCCCCGGCTCTCTACCAAATAATCAAAGAGCAGCGCGATGATGTAGTTAGGTTGGAAGAAGGTTCCATCCTGGTCGACAATGCCAAAACGATCTGCGTCTCCGTCGGTGGCGATCCCGATGTGAGCATTCGTCTCCCGCATCTTGCCGCGCAGGTCCTCCAGCAGATGATCGTCGGGTTCGGGCGCGTGGCCGCCGAACAGTACATCGCGGTAATCATGGACTGCGGCAACCTCAACCCCAGCCTCGCGCAGGAGAGTGTCGGGATATCCGCGTGCCGCTCCCCACAGCGGATCAAACACCACTCGCAGGCCAGCTCTCTGGATCAACTTGAGATCAATGGTCTCTCGCAACCGTGCCAGATAGATGGCGCGCGGGTCCAAAGATTGCGCGGAAGTGGATTTCGAGCCGGCTACAGGCGCGCTTTCTCCGGTCTGGTCGCACGCCACAATTTCTGCCTCGATTTGCTCGGTCACATCCGGTAAGGCCGGCGCTCCGTCCGGCGTGGAAAACTTGATTCCGTTGTACTCTGGCGGATTGTGCGAGGCGGTAAAGTTAATGGCGCCGTCGGCGTGATGATGAATCACGGCGTAGGAAATCGCCGGTGTGGGTGCAGCGTCCGCGATGACCAGCGGCGTTACCCCGTGAGCGCTCAGTACTTCCGCGGCGATCGCGCAGAAGGTCTCTCCCAAGAAGCGGGGATCGCGCCCCACGATCACTCGCGCTCCGGAAGGCTTCTGCGAGGCTACATAGCGCGCGATTCCCGTTACCGCGCGCCGCACATTGGCAAAGGTGAATTCCTCCGCTACAATTGCCCGCCATCCCGACGTTCCGAACTCGATTTGCGTTTTTTGCGAAGCCATGTTCCGTTCCTGGGTACTGTTTGGGGAAATGATAAGCTCTGTGGCGTGGCGCCCGGCGGCGCCGCGGAATTGACCGAAGGCTGATTCTATATGACCGATAAGATTATCGTCTTGACCACCACGGGATCGGGCGACGAGGCCCGCAGAATTGCCGACGCCCTGGTCGAGCGCCGTCAGGCGGCCTGCGTCAACATTCTGAAAGGCGTCCAGTCCATTTACCGCTGGAAGGGGAAAACCGAAGAAGCCCAGGAGTGGATGCTGCTGGTCAAGACCACCGCCGATGCTTTTGAGAAGGTGTGTGAAACCATCCGGGAACTTCATTCCTACGAATTGCCGGAGTGCATCTCGATCACGGTCGAAAACGGCCGGCAGGACTATTTGAAGTGGATCGAAGAAGCGGTCGACGTGAAACTAAAAGCGTGATGTCCCCTGCGTTCTCTGTGCTCTAGTTTTCGGACTTGGCCACGGAAGAGCACGGAAGAAAAGCTAAATCGCTGCTAATGCCTGATCGAGATCCTCAAGAATATCCTCCACATTCTCAATCCCCACTGAAATCCGCACCATGCCGTCGCTGATGCCAATTGCTTTTCTTCCCTTTTCTCCCAATGCAGCGTGGGTCATGGTGGCCGGATGCGAGATCAGCGTCTCCACACCTCCGAGCGATTCGCCCAAGGAACACACTCGCACTTTTTTCAGCAGTTTCCTGGCGTGGGAAAGCGAGCCAGTGTCGAAAGTGATCATGGCGCCGAAGCCGCTCATCTGCCGCCGCGCCAACTCGTATTGCGGATGGTCTTTCAGTCCAGGATAGAAAACGTTTTTGACCCTTTTGTGGGTGGCGAGGAATTCCGCGACCACTCTGCCGCTGCGATCGTGCTGCTCCATGCGCACGGCGAGCGTTTTCACGCCGCGCAGAACCAGCCAGCACTCAAACGGCGAAAGAATCGCTCCCGCGGCCTTCTGCACGAAGCCTAGCGTTTCCGCCTGCTCCGGCCTGGTACAAACGACCACACCGCCCAGCCCATCGCTGTGGCCGTTGAGGAATTTCGTGGTCGAGTGCACCACCATGTCTGCGCCAAGCGCGATGGGCTGCTGAAAGTACGGCGACATGAACGTGTTGTCGACGACCAAATTGACTTTCTTGCGCCGGCAGACCTGGCTAACGGCGTGGATATCGGTCAGCGACATCAGCGGATTGGTGGGCGTTTCCACATACACCATGCGCGTGCTCTTGCGGATGGCGCGCTCCACGTTCTCCGGCTGCGCGGTGTTGACGTAGCTGAACTCGATCCCATAGCCAGTCAGCACCTGATTGAACAGCCGCGGAACCCCGCCGTAAAGATCATGCCCGCAGACCACATGGTCGCCAGCCTTGAACATCGCGCAGATGGCGTTGATCGCCGCCATACCACTGGCGAAAACACGAGACGCGATTCCGCCTTCGAGCGCCGCCAAGTTCTGCTCCAGCCGGGTGCGCGTGGGATTCGAGACGCGCGAGTACTCGTATCCCTTGTTCTCGCCCAGTCCCTGCTGAACGTAGGTCGAAGTCGCGTAGATGGGGACCGCCACCGCGCCGGTTTCGGAGTCGGGTTCCTGACCGGCGTGAATGGCGCGGGTAGCAAAACCGGGTTGCTTGGATTTATTCATGATTCACTACTGGCCATTTGTCATTCCGAGCATAGCGAGGAATCTGCTTCATCTTGCCCCGAGCAAACAGCAGATTCCTCGCTGCGCTCGGAATGACAACCGATTCAGGGAACACGGCTCCCGCGCGGAGAGCTGCCTACGCTCCGCCTTCGAATATCTTCTTCGACAAATAGCGTTCCGCTGAATCTGGAATCATGGTGACCACGCGCTTTCCCGGTCCTAGTCGTCGCGCCACTTGCAGCGCCGCGAAGACATTGGCTCCGCCGCTCGACCCGGACAGCACTCCCTCGCGCGCTGCCAGCGTTTTCACCATGTCAAACGCATCCTTGTCGGTCACCATAATGATTTCGTCGCACACCGAGCGGTCAAAATTTTTAGGCACGAAGCTGGCGCCAATGCCTTCCACCTTGTGTTTGCCCGGCTTGCCTCCGCCCAGCACCGAGCCTTGCGTCTCGACGGCAACGGTGACCGCCCGTGGCAAATTTTCCTTCACAAACCGCGCCACTCCGGTGAACGTCCCGGCCGTGCCCGCCCCGATGACCACAGCGTCAATGCGACCTTCCATTTGCTCGAAAATCTCCCGTGCTGTGGTTTCGTAGTGGTAGTCGGGATTCGCTGGGTTCTCGAATTGCCCCGCCATGAAGGCGTTGGGGGTCCGCGCCACAAGTTCATTCGCCCGCCGAATCGCTCCCTGCATGCCATCGGCTTCCCGAGTGCGAGCCACTTCAGCGCCAAGGGCCCGCATGATCATCACTTTCTCCTCCGAAAAATTCTCGGGGATAAACAGCGCCACGCGGTAGCCGCGATTGATGCCAATCAGCGCCAGGCCAATTCCTGTATTTCCCGCCGTAGCCTCGACAATCGTGCCGCCTGATTTGAGTTTTCCCTGGTCTTCCGCCCGGCGGATGATCCCAATGGCGGCACGGTCTTTTACGCTGCCGCCGGGGTTCAGATACTCGAGCTTGGCGAAAACCTCCGCCGCGCCCGCGGGAACCAGTCTCTTCAGTTGAAGGATCGGAGTCTCGCCCACCAGTTGGGTGATGTCATCGGCGACGCGCAGGTGGACTTCTTCCAGCGTTTTCTTGGGCACACTATCAGGGTACGGAAGCGAAGGGCCGAGCGTCAATTGCGCGGAAGGAACGCTGCGGAAAGAGGAACAGAATCGGGAACCACGCGGGGCGCGGAAAAGCTAATCGCCGCCCGGAGCGTGTTCCTGCCCTGCGAAGTAGCCGCTGCGCGTTCTTACCGTCAGCTTGCCGTAGCCTTTGGCGCGCGCCTCGGCGCGAATGGTGCGATACCCCTCGACATTCTTGGGGGTGGTGGGTTTGTAGCCGATGGTGTACTGGTTGCGGATATCGTGGGCTACGCTCGAGCTGATCTCATCCACCTGGTCGAGCGTTTTCGGGAAAAATGCGATTCCGCCCGTCTTGTCGGCCAGAGTTTGCAACGCTCGGCGAGCGCGCCGGGTTCCCTCTTCGCCGCCCAACAATCCAATCGTGTACACCGCGGGTCCGTTGACTTCGCTCAGGTTTCGGACTGCCTGTTCCAGTGTCTCCTGGCTCGAGTTGTCTTCGCCGTCCGTGACCACGAACAGCACCTTCTTGGCGAGGTCCGATTGCTTAAGCTGGCCGGCCGAGGCCACCACCGCGTCGTACAGCGCAGTTCCTCCCCGTGCCTCCACCTTTTCCAACGCCTCTTTCAGCTTGGCAATGTTGCTGGTAAAGTCTTGATCCAGATAGTACTCGTCATTGAAATTGACCACGAAGACCTGGTCCCGGGGATTGCTGGCACGCACCAGGTTAAGGGCGGCCTTGTTGACCTGATCCCGCTTCTCGCGCATTGAGCCGGAGTTGTCAATCACAATCCCCATGGCGACCGGCACGTCTTCCTTGCGGAACGAGGTAATGGGCTGGGGCTTGTCGTTTTCGTAAACCGAAAAAGCGCCTCGGTCCAGGTCCATGACCATGCGCTGTTTGTTGTCCACCACCGTAGCGTGCAGCAACACTTCATCGACTTGCTTTTTGATGACGAAAACGCCGCTTTCGGTGGAGACCTGCGGAGTGTCCTGCGGCGGGGCGGCGGGTTTGCTTTGATCGCCGCCGGCCGCCGGCTGGGCGGCATTGCCGGCCCCGGGCTGGGGCGGATTGGCTTCCTGGGATCGGGTCCCGATTGTCGACAAAAACAGACCGGCCAACAAAACCAGAACGCGGCTATTCCGAAGGCGCATAGTAACCCGTCTTAGCGTACACCCGGAGCGGCGGCAGTCCTTTGGGCGGAATCAGCTTCACTCGAATCTTCCGCCACTTGCCATCGTGGGCCCGGTTCTTAGGACGGTATCCAATTACATATTGGTTGCGCAACTCGACGCCAATTTTCGTGGCCACGTCGGACAGGTCGTTGGGATTATCGATGGTAAAGGCGCGGCCCCCGGTCAGCTCCGTGATCTCGCTCAGCAACGCCGGCCCGGCCTGTTCCTCCGGCGTCGCCATGACGTGATCGTAAATCCCGATCGCATAGATCTCGAGATCGGCTTCCTTCACCGTGGACCGGATTTCGCCTTCGGTGTACCGGCTATGATTATCGCCGCCGTCGGAAATAATCAGCAAGGCCCGCTTGGGATACTTGGCCTGCCGCATCTTATTGACGCCCAAGTAGATGGCGTCGAGCAGCGCGGTACGTCCCTTGGGAACGGTAAACACCAGGCGGCTCTGAATATCATCCACGGACGAAGTGAAATCCGCGACCAACTCGGGCCGGTCGCTGAAAGTAATCATGAAAAACTCGTCTTGCGGGTTGGCGGTCTTGAAGAATTCCACAACCGCGTCGCGGGCGCGATCAATCTTGCTGCTCATGCTCCCGCTCATGTCGAAGATCACCCCAATCGAGACGGGAGCGTCCTCGCTTGAGAAATGGCGGATTTCCTGCTGGTCTTTCCCCTCGAAGACATTGAAGTTTTCTTTATCCAGCCCTGTCACCAGCCGGTTCATGGGATCGGTGATCGTCACCGGGACCAGCACCAAGTCCGTATCCACCTTGATCGGTTTGGTATGGGTCTGCAGCGAGGCATCGACAATTCCGCTTGGCGAGGTATCGGGGACAGCGGTGATCCGCGGCTTGATATGCACGTCATCGATCGGAACCTGGGCCCAGGAAGGCGAAGGAAGGCTGCACAACCCAGCCAACATCCAAGTCAGAATCGCGAAAACTGCCAAGGCTTGGTTTTTAGCGCACAAGAAGGAACGACACCGGGCGCGACTGGGGGCCGAAGGAGGGTTCCCGTTCTGAAGCGGAATTCGCAACAACCCGCGCACGCGAAAGCGGGCCATAGGTACCTCGTTGACGTGCATCGTATCACAGGCAGGTGTGAATCGCGTCACACTTTTTCGTACGTTCCCTTGGTAGCTGGCCCTTCGATCACCCATTTGGGCAGGGGTTTGCTTACTATGAAGATTCTTCTTGGCTTCCATCCCCAAGACCTTCGAGTTCGCCTCAATTCTGCACATCTCAGCCTCCCGCAAGCGGCAAAGCTCCTGTTACAATTTCTGCTTCCCAATCTATGGCAAACATTACGGCTTTTCGCGCGCTCCGCTACAATCCGGGCCGGGTCTCGTTGCCCGACGTGGTTACCCAACCCTACGACAAGATCACGCCGGCAATGCAGGAGCACTATTACGAGGCCAGCCCTTATAACCTGGTTCGGATTATTCTCGGCAAGCGCAACCCCTTCGACCATCCTGCGGACAGCGTCTACACCCGGGCTGCCACCTACCTAACCGATTGGCGCCGCGAGGGCATCCTTTTGCAGGACCCCGAACCTTCGCTCTATTTCTACTCCCAGCGCTTCCCCGTTCCCGGCGAAAAGACCGAGCTGCAGCGCCGTGGATTCATCGGTTTAGGCCGCATCGAGGACTACTCCGCCCAAATTGTCTTCCGCCACGAGCAAACCCTGGCCAAACCCAAGGCCGATCGCCTGGACCTGCTCCGCGCCACCCGGGCCCACTTCGGCCAGATTTTCATGCTCTACAGCGACCCGTCTGCCGAAATTGAAACCGCGCTGGCCTCCGCCAACCCTCCCGACATGGAGACGCGCGACGAATATGGCGTCGCACATCAGGTCTGGCGACTCTCTGATCCCGCCACAATCAGTTTGGTGAAGGGCAAAATGCGCGACAAGAAGCTCATCATCGCCGACGGCCATCACCGCTACGAAACCGCGCTCAATTACCGCAACGAACGCCGTGCCGCTGCATCTTCCCCCCCGCCCGACGCTCCCTACGAACACGTCATGATGACTTTCGTCAACATGGACAGCCCCGGGTTGGTCATCCTGCCCACCCATCGCGTAGCACACGGCCTGCCAAACTTCTCGGCCGACGCCTTCCGCGAAGGCGCCCGCGCCTATTTCAGCGTTGAGGAAGTCGATCCTTCTATCGACGCCAGCCGTGCCAACACCATCCTGCGCGAAGCTGGGCGCGGTGGAACCGCGCTCCTGGCTGTCACCCCCAATCGCGCTTTCCTTCTGGACACGCCCAGAGCCGCCAGCTCCAACATCTTCGCGGGCCTTTCCCTCCGCCAGCAGTCGCTCGATGTGGTGCAATTGCATAAATGCCTGCTGGAAGGCGTCTTGGGAATCTCCCCGGAAGCCATCCGCGATCAGCAGAACATCGGCTACTATCGCGAAACTCATGAGGCCCTGGCGCAAGTCCGCAAAGGCGCCGCCAATATCGCGTTCCTAATGAACCCGGTGCGTATGCAGCAGGTCCGCGATATCGCCTTCGCCGGTGAAGTCCTTCCCCAGAAGTCCACTGACTTTTTCCCCAAGCTGCTCAGCGGGTTGAGCATTTACCCACTGGAATAGGCGCTTCGGGTTTTTACGACGCACCCGCCCCGGCGTTAGTAGTCGACTGCTTTCAAGCAGGCCAGCTTCATCACAGCGAGGCCACCGCGCTCTTTCCCGGCCACTGCGGTATAAAGGTTGGTTAGGATTCTCATTCTTGCCAACTGCATGGCCGCCGCACCCACCTTCCGCAGGCTGGTTCTCCCGATCACCATGGCCGCGGTTGTCGCCGCAGTCTTCTCCCTCTTGCGATTCTCCTCCGCTGCCGAGGAGAAACGGCTTTCGGTGTATTCGCTGGTCGCCAACTATTCCTTGCCGGTGGTCGAGCGTAATGGGCAGGACTACACCGGCCTGCTCGAAGCCCTGGAGCCCTTGGGAGCGGTGAGCGCCACGACCGAAGGCGCCCATTGGCGGCTTCGCTACAACAATCAGCCGGCCGAGTTCACCGCCGGCGCCAGCCGCGCCCGCATTCGCCAAAACAACTTCGATCTCCGGGCCAACTTCCTATTGGAGAACGGACGCGGATTGGTTCCCCTATCCACCCTGGGCCCGCTGATGTCGCGAATCCTGGGCGGCCCGGTCACTTTTCACGAAGCGGCGCGCCGCGTGTTCATCGGCAGCGTCGCCATACACTTCACCGCCCAAGTCAATAAAGAGACGCCGCGCGGCCTGGTGATGAATTTTTCCGCGCCGGTGAATCCCATGATCGCCACCGAACCGGGAAAGCTGCGCATGGTTTTCAACCATGAGCCGGTGGTCGAGCCAGGTTCGCCGTCGCTCACCTTCGGCGATAACGTCATTCCCTCGGCGAGTTTCTCGGAAGACAACGGCGCGGCTGAGATCACAATCAATGGAAACGCGCCGCTTTTCGCCAGCTTCAGCAACGGCAACCGCACCATCACCATTACGCCGGCATCGCCGTCCGCGGCGCCAACCGCCACTCCAGCGTCTGGCGCGCAAGCTTCCGGAGCCGGTGCATCGGGTCAGCCGCAAGGCCGTGGAAGCGAAACTTATCCTTCCTTGGCGCAATACTTCGCGGTCGTGGACGCCAGCCATGGCGGCGACGAGCGCGGCGAGGCTCTTACCGATCAACTGGCGGAGAAGGATGTGACCCTGGCCCTCGCCCGCGCCCTGCGCCAAGAACTGCAAGCCCGCGGCATTACCACGCTGCTGTTGCGCGACGGCGACGCCACAATCACACCCGACCAGCGTGCCAGCCTGACCAATGAAAAGCATCCTGCCATCTACCTCTGCCTGCATGCTTCGTCGCAGGGGCACGGGGTGCGCCTCTACACTGCGCTACTGCCCGCCGGCGGAGACAATACCGGGCCGCTTGTCAGTTGGGACACGGCTCAGTCCGCATTCCTCCCGCTGAGCCGGGCCGCGGCGGACGGCCTGGCGCTGGAGCTGCGTAGGAGGCAAGTTCCGGTGCGGGTGTTGCTGGCGCCTCTGCGTCCGCTCAACAATATCTCCACACCGGCGGTTACGGTGGAAGTTGCGCCTTCCTCGGCGGGAGTTTCCGATCTCAACTCCGCTACTTACCAGCAACTGGTCGCCGCGGGCGTGGCTGCCGGAGTTCTTGCGGTCCGCGAAAAACTGGAGGCCGCGCGATGACTCCGCGCCCTTTGATCATTGCGGTCGCCGCCATGCTGACCATTGCGCTTGGCGCCGGGGTTTATGTGTGGAACATGCGCCGCCGGGCTCTCGACGAGGCCCGGCTCAATTACACTAGTCCCGTGGCGCCTCCGGTTTCCGGACCCACCGAGCAGATCGCGCTTTACGTGGCTTACGACGATGCTGGCGTGCTGCTTCCCGAAAGCGCGAGCATCCCGCTGCCCGAAGACCGCCAGCAGCGCGCCGAAGAATTGCTGCGCGCCCTGCTCAATCGCTATCTGGGAAAGTCTTCGCCTCATCCGCTGCCTCCTGGTTCCGAGGTTCGCGACGTCTATCTCGTCGATCCCGGCTTGGCGGTGGTCGATCTCAACGCCGACTTCGCCAACGGCCACCGTTCCGGGGTCTTGGTGGAAGAGCTTACTGTCGGCTCTCTGGTCGAGACTCTGTCGGCCAACACTCCCGGCATCACGCGGGTGAAGTTCCTGGTGGATGGCAAGGAGCGCGACACGCTTGCCGGCCATGCCGATCTGGCCGATGTTTATGACGTTGCCAACGTCGGCCAGATGGTGAACGCGCTGCAGGCTTCGCAGTAAAGACGCTGAACGCCCGCCTCGCTGTTAGAATCCCGGCATGCACTATCGCTCGGATAACCGGACTTCAGCCCAGCTGCGGCCGGTCAATATTCTTGCTGACTACATCAAGACCGCGGAAGGCTCGGTGCTCATCGAAGTGGGCAACACGCGGGTGATTTGCACCGCGTCCATCGAGGAAACCGTTCCCAACTTCCTGCGCAACAGTGGCAAGGGCTGGATCACCAGCGAGTACAGTATGTTGCCGCGCTCCACGCTGACCCGCACCCCGCGCGAAGTAAACAAAGGCCGCCAAAGCGGACGCACCCATGAAATCCAGCGTCTGATCGGGCGTTCGCTGCGGGCGGTCACCGATCTGGTCCGCTTGGGCGAGCGCACCATCTGGATCGATTGCGACGTCATTCAGGCTGACGGCGGCACGCGAACGGCTTCGATCACGGGCGCGTTTGTGGCGCTCGGGCTGGCGCTGCAGAAATTGGTGGATGCCGGAACCCTGACTTCGGTCCCGCTGCGCGATTTTGTCGCCGCCGTGAGCGTGGGCATCGTGGATGGGGAAATCCTGCTCGACCTGTGCTACGAAGAAGATTCCCGCGCCGACGTGGACATGAATTTCGTTATGACCGCCGGCCGCAAGTTCGTGGAAGTGCAAGCCACGGCGGAACACTCAGTCTACGACGAGGAACAACTGGGCAAGATGATCACCCTGGCCAGCGAAGGCGTGCACTCGCTGATCGCGAAGCAGCAAGCCGTACTAGGACAGCTCATGTTGCTGCAGTAGCGCCGTAGAGACGTAGCTCGCTACCTCTAGCGGCAAGCCGAATCACTCCCCCAGCAACCCCGCCAACAATGCGTGCTTTTCTTTGGCGAACGGATTCACCACCGTCACTCCACTCCAGGTACGGGGCCTTGGGGCGCTTAGATCACGTGCGGCACCAACGCCGCCACGTGCCGCGAATAGGCCTCATAGGATTCGCCAAACTGCGCGCGCATCCATTTTTCTTCAAGACTTAGTTTGTGCCACAGTACGGCGAAAACCAGGGCAACCGCCAGCAGCCCGCGCCATTCGCCACGAGCCACTGCGGAACCGACGAATGCCAGCAGAAGTCCGGTATAGATGGGATGGCGAACCAATCCGTAGGGACCGCTGGTGATGAGTTCGTGGCCTTTCTTCACCGTGACGGCTTGGCTCCAATTAGTCCCAAGGTGACGTCGCCCCCAGACGGAAAAAAGCAGACCACAGGCGGTAATCCCCGCGCCGCACCAAAAACACCAGTCGCTGAGCGGAAGGAATCGCTCATTCAGAAACGAAGGCGGAACCCTTGGCAGCGAGAGCAGCAGCACTGCGCAGACAATGGAAAACACCCGCATCAGCCGCGACGGCACTGATTCGCTCCGTTCGGTCGCCTTCACATCCTTCGACTTGACCTGCCAGTAGGCCAAGTAACTTAGCCACAGTGCCGCGAAAAGATAGCGGTGGAGAAACGGCATAAATGTTCCTCGATGTCCCCCTTTCAGCCGCCGATTAGTGCTTGTCTCCGGGACCCAAATGGGAGTGGTTCTTCTTCCAGCCCCGTTCCTCATTCCGCTCGGCGTGCAGCGTAATTTCGAACAGCAAAACCGCGCACACCCAAAAAAACATAACAAGTGCGATTTTCATTTGCCACCTCCCTACCTGACAGATGGCAGTCGGCCAATTTCATGATAGGTCCTTGTCGAACGACCCCCTGTGATTCGAATCACGGCCCCTCGTGTTTTTGTCCGTGGTAAGGGCGGCTGGAGATGTGAAAACGTATTACAATGTTCAGCTATTCTGTTTGGCTGACGTCATCCAAATTAAAACGCACTAATCGGAGGAATCACGTATGAAGCTTACCCCTGGCAAGCTGGCCGGCCTTAAGAAAGTGTCCAATGAGCGCGGCGTGATCGCCGCGGCCGCGATGGATCAGCGCGGATCGCTACAGAAGTCCCTGGCCAAGGAAAAGGGCGGCGAAGTCAGCGACGCCATGATGGAAGAATTCAAGTCGCTGGTCACCGAGGTATTGACCCCGCATGCCAGCGCGATTTTGCTGGATCCAGAATGGGGGCTGCCCGCGGCCAAACGGCGCGCCAAGAACGCTGGTCTGCTGCTCGCTTATGAAAAGACGGGATACGATAAGACCGGTCCCGGCCGCCTGGGCGATCTGCTCGACCATTGGTCGGCGCAGCGTCTGAAAGCCGCCGGCGCGGATTGCGTGAAGATTCTGCTCTACTACACTCCCTTCGATCCCAAGGACATCAACGACAAGAAGCACGCCTGGGTCGAGCGCCTGGGCGACGAGTGCCGCGCCAACGACATTCCCTTCTTCCTCGAGTTCGTCGGCTACGAAGAGGGCGCGGATGAAAAGGGCCTGGAGTACGCCAAGAAGAAGCCGCATATCGTGACCGAGAGCATGCGCGAATTCACCAAAGACCGCTATGGCGTGGACGTTCTGAAAGTCGAAGTCCCGGTGAACATGAAGTTCGTCGCGGGCACGAAGTCTTTCGGCGGCCATGCGGCATATACCAAACAGGAGGCGGTTGATCTGTTTCACAAAGCCGCAGCCGTGACCACCAAGCCGTTCATTTATCTTTCCGCCGGCGTAAGCAACGCCGAGTTTGCGGAGACCCTCGAACTGGCCGCCGAAACCAAAGTGAAATTCAACGGCGTGCTGTGCGGCCGCGCCACCTGGAAAGATGGCATTCCGATTTACGCCAAACAAGGCGCCGCCGCCTTCCGCAAGTGGCTGGAGACCGAAGGCGTAAAGAACATCAACAACGTGAACGACAAGCTGAAGGCCGCGACTTCCTGGCACTCAATCTACGAAGTCGAACCGGCGCTGGTGGCGTAAGTTTTTTGTGGTGTTGTGTGGCATGAGCAAGAAGGCACGGGCGAGGGGGCCCGTGCCTTTTTTGCTGGGGATGCTACGCTAGTGGCTCAAGGTAGCTCCATGACCAACCGCGCACCCACTGCCCTCATCACCGGCGCTTCCGGCGGAATTGGCTATGAACTGGCCAAGCTCTTTGCCAAGGACCATCACAATCTGGTCCTGGTGGCGCGCAGCGAATCCAAGCTGCAGCAATTTGCCGGCGAATTGCAGCGCCAATTTGGTATTCAAGCCAAACCGATCACGCTCGATCTCTCTGCCGTCACGGCGCCGCAATCCCTCTTCGATGAATTGCATCGCCAGAATATTGCCGTCGATACCCTGGTGAACAACGCCGGCTACGGGACTTACGGCGAGTTCGCGCAGATTCCGCTGGAAGACAGTCTGGACCAAATTCAATTGAACGTCACCGCGCTCACTGCGCTCACCAAACTGTTTTTGGCGCCGATGTTACAGCGGCGTTCCGGCAGAATCCTGAACGTGGCGTCCACAGCCGGTTTTCAGCCGGGCCCGCTGATGGCCGTTTATTACGCGACGAAATCCTACGTAATCCTGTTCTCGGAGGCTCTGGCCAACGAACTGAAATGCAGCGGAGTGACGGTGACCTGCTTGTGTCCGGGCGCGACCGACACCCAATTCCAGCACCGCGCCGGCAATGCCAGCTCGCGTTTGTTCAAACAACTCCGCCCCATGGACGCCAAGACGGTCGCGCGCTCCGGGTATCGCGGACTGATGAAAGACAAGACGCTGGTCATTCCCGGCTTGCGCAATTGGCTGACGGCCGAGTCAGGGCGTTTTGCTCCGCGAAAAATGGTCACGGCGATCTCGCGCTGGGTTTCGGAAAAAGCCTAGCAGCGTCCAGCAAACAGCGGCACACTAAGCCCGCGTGCTAAACCATCCCCCATCCTGCGCCACCAGCGCGTCGGCCTCCGCCGGTCCCCAACTCCCAGGCTGATACGGGAGAACCGGCGTAGCGTCTCCCAGCACCGGATCCACAATCCGCCACGCCTCCTCCACATAGTCCTCGCGAGAAAAATAGAGTTGGTTGCCCTGCATGGCGTCGCCCAGCAGCTCTTCGTAGGCTTGCATTTCCGCGGGGTCCGAACACTCGGCCGCCATCAGCTCGGTCATCTTGCCTTGCAGTTGGTCGCCGGATTCCTTTACCAGCGCGGCCGCGGCAATCTCCAGATTCGGAGTTACGCGGAATCTGAAATAGTTGTTCGGCGGTGGGGCATCCGCGAAGATGGCGGGCGCCTGCCGCAGTTTGACGACCACTTCCGTCGCCGTCACCGGAAGCGATTTGCCAGCGCGAATGTAAAACGGCACGCCCTTCCAGCGCCAGGAGTCGATGTGCAGGCGCAGCGCCACATAAGTCTCGACGCGCGACTCGGGAGCCACTCCCGGTTCCTCGCGATATCCGGCGAACTGTCCGCGGACCACATCTTCCGGGCGCAGCGTGCGAATGCTCCGCAGCACTTTCACTTTCTCGTCGCGCACTCGCTCGATCTCGGCGTTCGGTGGCGGCTCCATGGCAATGTTGGTGAGCACCTGCAGCAGATGGTTCTCGACCACGTCGCGAATCGCGCCAGCCTGCTCGTAGAAAGCGCCGCGTCCCTGCACGCCAAAGTTCTCCGCCATGGTCATCTGCACGCTTTCCACGTAGCGGCGGTTCCAGATCGGCTCGAGAAAAGCGTTGGCGAAGCGGAAATAGAAGACATTTTGGACCGCATTCTTGCCCAGATAGTGATCGATGCGAAAAATGGCCGATTCGTCGAACTCGGAGTGCAATATTTCGTTGAGCTCTTTTGCCGAAGCCAAATCTCGTCCGAATGGCTTCTCGACTACCACGCGCGCCCCTTGTGTACATCCCGCAGCTTGAAGCTGCTTCACCACCTCGCCAAAAAGACTGGGCGGAATCGCCAGATAGTAGATCGGGTGTTGCGCGTTGCCGAGCAGCTTTTTCATCTGGCGGAAGGTAGCGGGATCGGCGTAGTCGCCGTCCACATATTGCAGCACGCTCATCAGCTTGGCGAAGCCTTCCGGATCCAATCCGCCGTAATGTTCCACGCTGTCTTTGGCGCGCGCCTTGAGTTGATCGAGATTCCACCCGGCCTTGGCCACACCAATGACTGGAACATTCAGCCGTCCGCGCTTGGCAAGCGCCTGCAGCGCTGGAAAGATCTTCTTATGCGCCAGATCACCGGTAGCTCCCAGAAAAACCAGCGCATCGGAAACGGTTAGATTCATTACTCACCCCAAGAAAAGCTAATAGCTAGAAGCTAGCGGCTAGGAACTGCTTCACTCCCACTCAATCGTCCCCGGCGGCTTCGAGGTCACGTCGTACACCACGCGGTTCACGCCCTTTACTTCATTCACAATGCGATTCGAAATCGACTTCAACACTTCATGCGGCAGGTCAACCCAGTCGGCGGTCATGCCATCTTCGGAATGCACCGCGCGAACCGCGCAGGTGTACGCATAGGTGCGAATGTCGCCCATTACCCCCACCGACATGACCGGCAGCAAAACCGCGAACGATTGCCAGATTTTGGTGTACAGCCCTGCGCGCTTGATCTCGGCCACTACGATTTCGTCACAATCGCAAAGAATGGCCAGGCGCTCGGGCGTAACCTCACCCACAATCCGCACCGCCAAGCCTGGCCCAGGGAACGGCTGCCGCTGCAGGATTTCCTCCGGCATGCCCAGGTCGCGCCCGATGATGCGGACTTCATCTTTGAACAAGTCTTTCAGCGGCTCGATCAGTTTGAGCTTCATCTTCGCCGGCAAGCCGCCCACGTTATGATGCGACTTAATGGTTTGCGATGGCCCGCGCACCGACCGCGACTCAATGACATCCGGATAGAGCGTGCCTTGCACCAGCCACTCGACTTTTCCTGACTGCTGTTCCAGGCGCTGCGCTTCTTCGTCAAACACCGCGATAAATTCCGCGCCGATGATTTTGCGCTTCGTCTCCGGATCGGTCACCCCGGCCAGCTTGCTCAGGAAACGCTTGCTCGCGTCCACAGCAATAAGATGCAATCCCAGTTTGTCGCGCAGGTTCTGCTGCACTTTTTCGAATTCGTTCTTGCGCAGCACGCCGTTGTTCACGAACACGCTGGTCAGGCGCGAAGTTCCGTCCTTGTCGCGCAGCGCGCGGTCCACCAGGGTCGCGGCCACGGCGGAATCCACGCCGCCGGAAAGCGCGCAAATGGCGCGCCCATCGCCCACCGTCTGCCGCACGCTCTCGATGGTTGCGTCGATAAAGTGCCGTGGCGTCCAGTTGGGCTTGGCGCCGCAAATATTCAGCGCAAAATTCCGCAAAATATCTTTTCCGTGCCGCGTGTGATGCACTTCGGGATGGAACTGCACCGCCCACATCTTTTGTTCCGGGTTTTCTATGGCAGCGACCGCGTTAGGAGACTTGGCCGTCAGCCGGAACCCGGCGGGTAACTCGACCGCCTCGTCGCCATGCGACATCCACACAGAGATTTGCGCGGGAAGTCCTTCAAACAATCGCGATCCGCTCTGCACCTCGACCTCGGCATGGCCGTACTCGCGCTTCTGGGCCGCCCGCACTTTTCCTCCCAGGGCGTGCACCATGAATTGCAAACCGTAGCAGATGCCAAGCACCGGCAGGCCCAGGCTGAACACGCGCGGGTCCGCGACCGGCGCATCCTTGTCGTAGACCGAAGACGGGCCCCCGGACAAAATGATGCCCACCGGTGAGTAACTGCGGATCTCCTCCAGCGGCGCGGTGCAAGGCAGCACCACGGAAAAAACATTTAGTTCGCGGATGCGGCGTGCAATCAACTGCGAATACTGCGCGCCAAAGTCGAGGACTACGATCGATTGACCGAGCAGGGATTGGGTTTCCACGAATGAGTTTCTCAGATCGGCAGAACAGTGTAAAGGGAAAGGCTGTGGAGTGGCCAGTCGGTGCGGTTAGGATGGGCCGGGAGCAGGCACATCGCTCAAGATAAGCTCCGCCGGATCGACCCGTTCATCCGCCTGCATTGTGATAGGTGACGGACTCCCAACTGGGGGCGGCGCTGCCTCCACCACGGGAATCGCTTCTGGACCTTCGACAATCGCCACGTACGCCGCCAGCCGCCCCATATAAAGAAAATCCGCCACCGCGAAGTAAAACAACGTCACGATTAGTACGCCAAGAAAGATCACGATAGGCGGCAGCGCCCCCGCCAGAGCCAACACAAACGCCACCACGGAACTGGCGATCACAAAGACCGTCACATGCGCCAAGCCAAACCATGTGCTCGCCGCCAGCACCGGCCCGACGCGGCTGCGAGGCAACAGCAGCGCCGCAGCGATCGCCCCAAAAGTATCCTCCCCCTGCGCGATTACAAATACCGAGGCGAACGAGAGCACCCAATTCATAACCGCCCAGGCCAGCCAGACCAATAGCAGCACCGTAAGGAAAATGAGCACAGCGATTCCCGGGGCCGAAGCACCTTCCGGCGAAGCTGCGCCCGCAATCAGAAACGCCGCCAAACCGCCCAACCCTGCCGCCAGAGCCGCAGCCACGCGCAGGAAATTCAGGCCGGCGAGCGAACCCATCCGCCAGCCCTGGCCTGCAATACCCTCTTCGCACAGGTAGCTCTCTACCGCCCGGAGGGTCACCGATCTACATAGAGCGGCGATTGCGATCCACACCACCGTCATCGCCAGCCCGAGCAAAATCGTTGCTTTCACAACGCGCGGGCCGCTTCCGGCAAAAATGTGTGCCATCGCCTGCGAGATCAGAAAGGGCTGCTGCGTGCGCAAGAGAAATAAGTCTCCGGCCGTAACCGGCAGAGTGTGCAGGTACTCCATGAAAGAAAGCGCGAGCAGAAGAGCGGCCGCAAAACCGAAACTCCAGCGCCACGCAATCTCGGCCAACCCCAGCGAAGGCCGCCGAAACATGAACCGGAAACCGGTTAGCGTGGGGGAAGATGAAGGCATAGAGGTTCAGGATAACGCAATCTAGGTGTCCCGGCGTTTCCCGAGCTTAGCGCACGACGATATTGACGAGCCTGCCGGGAATGACGATGGTCTTGACGACTTGTTTGCCGGCGAGAGCTGCCTTGATCTTTTCGTCGGCCAACGCGCGTTCGCGAATCAAGTCCTCGGTCGCGTCCGCCGGCACAACGATGCGCCCACGCAGCTTGCCGTTGATCTGCACCGGAATTTCAATTTCGTCTTCTTTGGCAAGCGCCGGATCAAACCTCGGCCAAGCCGCTTTCAGAAGGCTGCCTCGTTCCCCCAGCAGTTCCCAGAGTTCGTTAGCCAGATGCGGCGCAAACGGCGCCAGCAAGACGACTAGGCCGCGTTGAACCTCCGCCAGCAACGGAATTGGGAGCACACCCGAAATCGGCCGCGCTACGAGGTCTTCCGCCAGATAAAGTTCATTCACCAACTCCATGATGGCGGCAATGCAAGTGTTGAAATGCCAGCGCCCCTGAAAGTCGTCGCTCACCCGCTTGATCGTCTGGTGCAGCTTGCGTTGGACCTGCCGGGCCTCAGGCGAAAGATCTGCGGGCACAGGCTTTCGCCATTCCGGATGATCCGCGTGCGCGTTGCGAACCACGTAGCGATACACCCGCCCCAGGAATCGCTGAATTCCCTCAATGCCCGCATCCTGCCAGTCCAAATCGCGGTCCGGCGGCGCGGCAAACAAGCTGTACAGACGCGCGGCGTCGGCGCCATAGCGAGCCACCATTTCGTCCGGCGAAACCACATTGCCCAGGCTCTTCGACATCTTGGCGCCGTCTTTGATCACCATGCCTTGCGTGAACAGGCGATGCACAGGCTCGTTGTTTTCGATCAACTTCATGTCGCGCATGCACTTGGTCCAGAAGCGCGAATAAATCAGGTGCAGGATCGCGTGCTCGACCCCGCCGATATACTGGTCGATGCCGCGCTCGCCAAACCAGTATTGCGCTGTGGCCTTATCGAACGGAGCTTTGTCGTTGTGTGGATCGGTGTAGCGATAGAAATACCAGGACGAATCGACAAAGGTGTCCATCGTGTCGGTCTCGCGCCGCGCCGGCCCGCCGCACTTCGGGCAGGTCGCATTCACGAACTCCGGCACACGGCCAAGCGGCGATCCGCCGGTCAGAGTGATATCGACGTTCTCCGGCAGAATCACCGGCAGATCTTTCTCCGGCACCGGCACAATGCCGTCCTTCTCGCAATACAGCATGGGGATGGGCGTGCCCCAATAACGCTGGCGGGAGATGCCCCAATCCTTCAGCCGATAGGTAACGGTAGCTTTGCCGAAACCGTTCTTCTCGGCGTACGCCGACATCTTCTGGATGGCATCATCGCAACCGAGGCCTGTGAATTCCCCGGAATTCACCAGCGTGCCGTCATGCGTGGTGAATGGTGTGGCGCGGGCGCCCCCGCCCGCGACCGCCGGCACGATCACTTCTCGAATCTGAATCCCATACTTCTTCGCAAACTCAAAATCCCGCTCATCATGCGCCGGCACACTCATGATCGCGCCGGTCCCATAATCCATCAAAATGTAATTCGCCACCCAGATCGGCACCGGCTCGCCGTTATAAGGATTGATCGCGAAGCGCCCGGCATTCACCCCATGCTTCTCGATCTCGCCGATATCCCCAATCTCTTTGGCTTTGCGCTGCTCACCAATCAACTTGTCGATCTGCGCGCGCAACGGCGCATTCCCCGCAGCCAACTCCGCCACCAACGGATGCTCCGGCGCAAGCTGCACCGAAGTTGCCCCGAAGATCGTATCCACGCGCGTTGTAAAAACCGTGATCTTCGAACCCGCCGCGTCGTCGAGTTTGAAATCTACCAGCGTGCCTTCGCTGCGCCCAATCCAGTTGCGCTGCATGGTGCGAACTTTTTCCGGCCACCCGTCCAGCTGGTCGAGATCGCGCAACAACTCATCCGCATAGTGCGTGGTGCGCAGAAACCACTGTTCCAGTTCCCGCTGCTCGACCAAAGTATCCTCATGCCGCCAGCAGCACCCCGCTACTACTTGCTCATTGGCCAGCACAGTCGCGCACTTCGGACACCAATTCACTTTGCTCTTCTTGCGATACGCTAACCCGCCCTCATAAAGCTTGAGAAAGAACCACTGATTCCAGCGATAGTACTCAGGAAAGCAGGTAGTGATCTCGCGCGACCAGTCGTAAGCAAACCCCAGGCGCTTCATCTGCGCCTTCATGTTGGCGATGTTGCGCAGCGTCCACTCGCGCGGCGGCGTGTTGTTTGAAATCGCCGCATTCTCCGCCGGCAAGCCAAACGAATCCCATCCCATGGGATGCAGCACGTTATAACCATTCATCCACATGTAGCGGGCCAGCGCGTCGCCAATCGCATAGTTGCGCACATGCCCCATATGCAGCGCGCCCGAAGGATAAGGCAGCATTTCCAGCACGTAATACTTAGGTTTCGTGGAGCTGACTTCCGCGGCGTAAAGCGACGGATCGCTCTGCCAGCGTGCCGTCCACTTGCTCTCGACCGCCTGCGCGTCGTAACGGTCGTCACGCGGGCCTTTGCTTGCTTCTTCCTGAGCCATTGAGACAAATTTCGGGTAGAAGATAAACATTTATTTTACAACGAACGGTTTGCTGCGCTCCGCCCAAACCGATAAACTGAGTGTTTGAGGTCGCGACCATGTTAGTCGTCATGCAGGCCCACGCCACCGAAGAGCAGGTGCGCGCCGTCTGCCAGAAAATCGAGTCCATGGGCTACCGCGCCCACGCCCTTCCCGGCGCCGAGCGCACCGCCATCGGCATCACCGGCAACCAGGGAGAAGTCGAGCCCGGCACCCTCGAAGAAATGCCCGGCGTAGTCGAACTCATCCGCGTTACCAAGCCCTACAAGCTGGTGAGCCGCGACCTCAAGCAGGAAAACACCGTCATCACCTTCCCCAACACCGACGCCACCTTCGGAGGCCCCGGCCTTGCCATCATCGCCGGCCCCTGCGCCATCGAAACCCGCGAGCAAGCCTTCGCCGTAGCCGAACGCGTCGCGCGCGCCGGAGCCCAGTTTTTCCGCGGAGGTGCCTACAAGCCCCGCACCTCGCCCTACTCCTTTCAGGGTCTCGGTGAAAAAGGCCTGCAGATCATGGCCGAAGTGCGCGACCGCTTCGGACTGAAGATCGTCACCGAAGCCATCGACAACGAGTCGCTGGAACTGGTCGACGAGTACGCCGACGTAATCCAAATCGGCGCCCGCAACATGCAGAATTTCTCGCTGCTCAAGCGCGCCGGACGCACCAAGAAACCGGTGCTGCTCAAGCGCGGCATGTCGGCGACGCTCGAAGAGTTCTTAATGGCGGCCGAATATGTGATGAGCGAAGGCAACTACAAAGTCATCCTCTGCGAGCGCGGCGTGCGCACCTTCGCCGACCACACCCGCAACACGCTCGACCTGAGCATCGTCCCCGCCGTGCAGCGCCTGAGCCATCTTCCCATCGTGGTCGATCCCAGCCACGGGACTGGTAAACGCAATAAGGTCACGCCACTCTCCCGCGCCGCCGTCGCCGTCGGAGCGGATGGCCTCATCATCGAAGTCCACCACCAACCGGACAAGGCATTGTCGGACGGAATTCAGTCGCTCTATCCCGATCAGTTCGATGAGCTAATGGCGCAAGTCCGCCAGATCGCGCCGGTGGTTGGAAGAACGGTGCCGGGAATCGGGACGCATGCCGCCGCGAGCGTGGTCAGCGGAGAAGAAGCTCGCCGACTCGCCAGCTCCCGCGGCCGCCGGGATTCGCTATGAAAGCCATCCTGCTGGCAGGCTTGATTCTATGGTTGGGATGCATCTCTCCTGCCCCCTCCCGATCGAGCCAACTGCCCCAAGACAATGACGAACAATCGTCCGATCAGCATGTGCCGATCTATCGCGTCGGCGGTCCTGTCACTCCGCCGCAAGCGATATACAGTCCCAGCCCCAAGTACACGAAAAAGGCTCGCAAATCCAAAGAGCAGGGCGACGTCGTGCTTTGGCTAATCGTCACCAAGGAAGGTGCGACGCGCAACATAAAGGTCGCCCAAAGTCTCAGCCCTGACCTCGACAAACAAGCAGTGGATGCTGTGAGCACCTGGAAATTCCAGCCCGCGATGAAAGATGGGCAACAAATCGCAGTTCAAATCAACGTGAAGCTTCAATTCAGGCTGAACTGATCGCGTCAATCTGACGGACCTCAACGGCCGACGATCCCACGCATCCAGCCCTACGCCACATTGTCATCTCGAACGAAGCGAAACGATCCGCACCGCGAACCGTTCCGCGCAGTCGAGAGACCTTGTGTTCACCGAGTTCCCGACCCACCCACACCCACAGTCCAGCGCAACCCAGGTTAGATGGGATGAGACGGCTGGTCTCGCGGAACGAGTAAGCTGTCCGCACGCACTCGACAGTGCAAAGGAGACCAGCCAATGAGAAAGAGTAACAGAGGTTCGATGCAGGCGAGGCCAGAGATGACGGTAGGAATCGATCTGGGGGATCGGTTCAGTCGCTACTGCATGGTCAATGGGGATGGCGAAGTCATTGAGGAAGGCCGGATGCGGACGACCGGGGCGGCGCTGGAGCGGCACTTTGCTGGGGAGGCCAGGCAGCGGATCGCACTGGAGTGTGGGACGCATTCGCCGTGGGTCAGCCGGTTGTTGGCGGGTGGCCCACCTTTGCGGTTTTTGTTTTCGCAAAGGTGGGAGCCATGCGGCGGGCAGTGGCGTGCGTTCCCAGGCCAGCAACATGGTGCCCATGCTTGCAAAGAACGCAAGAATGGGCCACCCTCATTCCCGAAGCGCATGAGAAAACGTCAAAGGTGGGCCACCCGCCTAGGTTGCAATTCTCGCCGTTCGAGCGGACAATTCCGTGCATGAAATTCCTTAGCTGCTTGCTGATGTTCTCCGCTCTGGCGTTCAGTCAGGATCAGGCGGACATACAACGAGCGATCACCTACGCCAAGGTGCTGCAATCCTCGATGCGCGATCCAGATAGCTTTGTGCTCGAAGCCGTGTACCTAAAACCAAACAAGAAAGTCGAGCCGAACATCTGCTATCAGTATCGAGCCAAGAACGCCTATGGCGGTTACGCAAGCGGACTACAGATATTAACGGCGGGCAAACACCCGCGTTGGCTTGACGCAGGCCCATCAGGTGCGAGTTGGAACGATGTCTACTGCAGGCCAGCCGACAAATTGATCGACATCACCAAACAAGTCATTGCACCGATACAAGAGGAGACCTTGTTCCCCCAACGCAAACTTTACGCTCAAGCGACGTGTGACGGCATGGCGGCTCTGTACCCGAACGCCCGGGTTACGGTGACCGGCACTCACGTTGCTTTTTATGATGACAGTGCCGACCAAAGGATGTGTTCCATAGCTAAGTCAGGCAACGCGGTCCTTCGGACCGTAGGAGCAACGGATGTAACCGTCTCAGGCAAAACGGGCGAGGTGTGTAAGTACGATCTGACGCAATGAGGAACGATGACACATCTAAGCGATGCTGAGAGCAGGGCGGGCGGGTGGCCCACCTTTACGTTTTTTGTAAAGGTGGGATGCAAGGTGCGATGATCGCGTCGCTCCGTGATCTGCGGTGTTGACAGACGGGGGACATCTTGACTTTTACTTATCATGGATGTCCCCGGTTTCCCTGCGCAAGGACGGGGCACCCGCATCCTAGGTAGACCTGAAGTCGCAAGGGGGCTGGCCCACCCTATTATGTTTGATCTTTCTCGTCCTGAGTCTAACTGAGCCGAGAGAAATCAAGACCAAGGGCGGGCCAGCCCCCGAACCGCATTTTCCTATTCCCACATTTTCTGAAACAGTTAAAATGCCTAGCCAATCTGACCCTAAGGAGTTTTCATGAAACCAGTGAAAGAGATTTGCTTTCGGAGGCATTTGTCCGTTTATGGAATCCTGGTGGTGTTGGCTGCATCTTTCGTTGCGCTTGCTCAACGGCCGACTGGCTCGCCCGCAAAACCCAGCGTGACTAAATTCTTGGGGCGATATTATATGCACAGACCACCCAATGGTGACTTTTTCAAGATGACGTATATGTTTCAGGACACGAGTTGCCATCATTACTCGTTGAAACTTGGTCCCCATTTCAATCAAATAAACACAGCCGGTGTTTGGGCTGTAACGGGCAGCGTTACTGGCGGCACCTTGAAAGTTGAAGCCAGTCAGGCGGCGGACGCTGCCACAAGTCAGCAGGCCAGCAAGATATTGCGCAAGTGTCCGGTTCCAGAGGGAGCCATCTTTCAGCAGTAGCAACGTCTTCTTCGACCCGTGGAAGCAACCCGGGCGCCTCGGGTTTTCGCCTTTTCTTGCGCCGTGGAAACACAAGGTCCCTCCGCTCCGCAGATCATCGCTTCGCGTTGATCTGCTCCGGTCGGCATGACAGAGTTGTCAGGAGGACAGAGTTTCGGGATGACGGGGTCCGGCGTGAGGCGAACTGAACATCCATCACGCCAGACACCGGCCGGGTGCCCCAGGTCTCGCGCCTTCGAGACCTGGGATAGCCTGCACACTCAAAAACCTCAATCCCCCGGCCAACGATAAAAATACGCGTCGTCAAACGACAACCCTTTTGCAGAGCTACCCCCTCGGGCCAAGGCCAGCCGCGCGACACCCTCCATCGCTCGCCTGAACTCGGCGAAGCCGTGTGAATCGGGGCTCATCACCAAAATGTCATCGAGGGCGAGGTCAAGATCGAGCCCGGTCATCGCCGCTTGAATGCGCGTGTATGCCTCCAAAGGTCCGGGCTGTTTCGCCACTTCGGTGACAACTACCAGCTTCCATGTCCCTCGATCCGGCTGGTAAGACCACACCGCCGCCTCAACCGGAACATGCTGCTTGTCGAGTCGTTCAAGCAGCGTCTTTCCGTCCTCGATCAATCGATCTACCAATACTGTTTTATACATTGCAGGACCCCATGAACCGGCTCCGCTACCGCCATAACTAATTGTTCGGCTTCTTGTCGGGTATGGCTTCCATACCGGCTCTCTTCACTCCATGCGCTGACCTGTGCCCAATTCGCGGCAAATGTCGGGTCGGCCGTGCCCAGTTGATCGATCACTACCTTAAGCCGCGCGTAGTTCGACAATCTTCCCAAGTCATGATTAAAAATATTCCGGGCCAACTCCTTATCGTAAAAGTCCTCGTCTCTAGTAAGCCGCGCAATACACGCCTTCAGCCCGCATTCCACCGCGTATCCAACCATGTAGTAAGCCGCGCCATATCGCCTGTTCACTAGCAACAACTCCGCGTCTGCCAGGCGTTCCTCAGCAAGCAGCCGCAGTTCAGTCCTGTTCATCGCAACTATCAGGATATATCAATGAGCACCTGTCTCCGTGCGAATGACTCTCCCCCATTCCCCTTTCGGGAATCCGCCCAACTTTTTCCTCCCCGCCATACGACTCCCGCCCACCACGCCCCCATCCAACTAAATAGGCCCCTAATGCAAGACGTACATACACTCTCGCAACTACATGATTCCAGAGATTTTACTTATAACCCGTTTGGGCCCATAGATTTAGGGCAATTTTCTCGCCAACTCAGTGATTCTGTTAGATCAGGGGGTAGGGGGAGGGAGCATTCATCGTGAGTTTTTCCCGTTATGGAAATGTACCGCGCTGTCAGCATATCAAGACCAATGGCACCCAATGCGGCTCGCCCGCGCTGCGCCGACGACGATTCTGCTACTTTCACAACCGCTGGCGCGCCACTCACCTCGACCTCAACAACGCCGGTGCCCTGCGCGTCACCACCGCCGTCGAACTTCCCGTCCTCGAAGACGCCAACTCCATCCAGGTCGCGCTCATGCAAGTCATGCGCCTCATCCTCTGCCGCCAGCTCGATTCCAAAACCGGCGGCCTCATGCTCTACGGCCTGCAAACCGCTTCGTCGAATCTCTCCCGCATCGATTTCGAGCATCGCCGCAAGACCAATATCGTCATCGATCCGCGCAACGTCTCCGCAAACCTTCTCGGCGAGGAAGCCTGGTACGCCGAAGACTTCGCCGACCAAGATTCAGCAGAGGTAGACCTCGCCGAAGCAGAATCAACGGAACAAGCCGGACCTCGGCTCGAGAATTCTCATGCGTAGAATCCCTGACGCGGACGTTTCGATTCAGGCATCACGAAGTCTGCGCCACTGGCGCGGGCAAAGGCTTGCGTAGCGCAGGCGAAATGCGGCTCAGGTTGATCAGCGTGGCGATCCACAGCGTGAGACCAACCAGGCAGCATCCGGCGAGGTAGCGCGCATGGCCGGGAGGAAGGAGAAGAGAGGCGAGCGATCCCGCGACGAGAACGCTGGCAATCCAGTAAAAGCGCGAGGCGCGAAAGATAATCGCCAGCGGGAAGTAATGCAGTCCGATGATTGCGCCGCCGGCTGCGGGAATGAGATCGAAGCGCCCATGCATGACCAGAAAGGAGGTGCCGAAGGCCAGCAGTCCCCACTCGAGGATCACGTCCAGAAAGTAGAATTTGCGCATGGCTTTCCAGCGCGTGGCATCTTCCCGCGCGGAGACGAGATGACGGGTGCGGCGCAGGCAGAACGCCGCGCGTCGCAACAAGGCCACGGCAAGCAGCGTAATCACGGAAAGCCCGAGGATGCGCCTGCCGCCGGCGAAAGAAAAGCCCGCCGAATACAGCGCGGCGGCGCCGAAGAAAGCGCCGATCAATGTAGATCGGGCGGAAAGTTTCAGTTGAAAATTAGAATCGATGGTCATGTGATCCTCAACAGACTATACGGGATGAGCGGCAAGAAAGTTGCATGGCATCGCGCCGCCCGGCCTGGCACGACTCTGTTAATCTTGCTTCTTCCACGGGACCGAGCGTACCTTGAAAAAGCTTCTCGCACTCTTCCTCTTGCTCGTCGCTGGACTGGCCGGCTTCGGCTACTGGTATTTCCGCCTGCCGCAGTTCCCCAGCTACGCACCGCTCTATCGCGAGTACGCCTACATCACCAATGGCAAGAGCAATTCCGTCACGGTAATCGATCTGCGTACTTTCGAGTCCGCCAAGACCATCCCGGTGGGACTCAACCCCACCGGCATCGCGGCCAACAGCAAAAAGAACGAAATCTACGTGGTGAACACGGCCGCGAACAATGTCAGCGTGATCGACGCCGAGCGCAACGCCGTTGTCGCAACCATCGGCGTGCATGGCACTCCCTACTTCATCGAGGTTTCGGAAGACGGCAACCGCGCCTATGTCGCCAACTCGGCGTCGAATAATGTCTCCATCATCAATCTGGAAAAACGCATCGTCCTCGGCAACATCCACGTGGGCATTTCGCCAGGACTGGCAAGAGTTTCGCCGGACGGCGCGACGGTCGTGGTCAGCAATCGCGGCGACGGAACGGTTTCGCTGATCGACGCCGATCACCTCAGACTGCGCAGCACGATTCCGGCGTGCGCGCAGCCGGGCGACATCGCCATCCTGCCCGACAATAGCAAAGCCTTCGTGGCCTGCGCCGGTTCGGCGCAGGTGGCGTCCATCGACATCAAGAATGACAAACTGCTTGCCTTGCTGGACGTAGGCAAGACGCCGACCAACCTGGCGCTGAAGCCGGACGGTGGAGAGCTGATTGTGAGCAACTTCGATTCCGACAATATCTCCATCATCGAAACCACGACCAACGAAGTGGGAGGAAGCTATCTAATCGGCACGCATCCCGCGCGCGGCGTGGTTACCGCCGACAATTCGCGCCTCTACGTGAGCAACTTCGGATCGAATACAGTGGCCGTCTACGACATTGATCTCGGCAAAATGATCGCGTCGCTTCCCGTGGGCAGCCGTCCCGATGGGCTGGCGCTCTCGCAGAGCCAGAATTACCTGCTGGTGCTGGATTCACAGGCGGGCGACGTGACTGTCATTCAAAAGCGGGTTCCGAGAAAGGAATTCGAGCCCGGGGAATATTCTTTGCTGACCATGATTCCTGCGGGATTGCAGCCGAACAGCATCGTTGTGAAATCATTCCTTTTGCCCAAGCCGCGCAAGCCGTGAAGTGCGCAGAACGGTCCCTGCGGCGAAAGCCGATTCAGAAAGGCTCTGCGTTACTTCGCCCGGACGCAGGCATGCCGTTCGAAGCCATCCGCGGCGTAACACAGGGCAGTGTCGAAGAATTGATCGAGTAGCCGGAGCAGCTCAATCTCGCCGTAAAGCTCGACCGGCCCGCGCAGGAAGCCCTCGCGTTGCAGAAACTCCCATAGGTGCTGCTTGGTAAAGACGATGGTCCAGCAGTAGTCGCTAAGGGATACGCCTTGCGCCGCGCGCCGTTCGCCGATTTCGAAGTAGCGCCGCTGAACATCCTCGCCGGGCCGGGTGAGCAGCCAATCGCTGAGATTCCTCAGAATCTCGTGCATCTTTTGCCGCAGTTCGTCTTCTGGGACCTTGCGCATATCCGAAGTTTTGGACGAGCTTTGAAGTTTATGAGTGAGTTCGTTGGCCAGCGCGTCTGAATGATTCTCGATCAAGCGAACCAGGCGAAGTGCAACCATGCCATCCTCCCCCGAGCTTTCCACTTATACGTCGTATCACGATATATCATATCGCTTTTTATGGACGCGGGCTGGGTGGCCGGCGAAAGCGCGTTCGTCGGCAGGTCGGTGGGGAGGGACTATGCGTTCGCGCCGCAGCACTTCTTGTATTTCTTGCCGGAGCCGCAGGGGCAGGGATCGTTGCGGCCGACCTTGGCGGCTCCGCGGACGACCTGCTGGATGGGTTGGCGGTCGCCCGATCCGGCCATCCGGGCGCTTTCCAGCTCGCGCCGTTTTTTGCGCTGGAAGGCTTCTTCGAGATCGTCCATCGAGGTAGAAACCGCGCGCGGGGGACGGTGGCCATTGCCGTCACCAGCACCGCTGGATCTGGGAGTCAACACGCTGGGATTCACGCTGGGATCGCTGGGTCCGCCATCGGGTCTGGGACCAACTCCGCCGCCGGCGTCTCCTCTTGGCCGCTCCAGGATCTGCATCAGGTAGAGATAGCGCACGGCTTCTTCCTGGAAGCGCTGCATCATGGCTTCGAACAAGTCGAACGACTCGCGCTTATATTCCACCAGTGGATCATGCTGACCGTAACCACGCAGGCCTATGCCTTCTTTCAAGTGGTCCATGTCGCGCAGATGATCTTTCCACTGCGTGTCGAGGACGCTGAGCATGATCATGCGCTCGTGATAACGCATTGCGTCCGGACCGATTAGTTTTTCCTTGGCATCGTAGCGGGCTTTCAATCGTTCGAAAATTGCGTCGCCGAGTTCCTGACGGTTGAGGGTTTCGGGCTTCACGCCTTCGGCCAGGATGTCAACGCCGAAGCGGGTAAAGATTTCATCTTTCAGGGCTTTGATGTCCCAGTCGTCCACGTGCGCCTTGACCGCGCAGTACCGATCCATCAAGTCGCTAAGAATGCCGGAGACGTAGTCCTCGATGATGAGTTCTTTTTGATCCAGGCCTTCGAGCAACTGCTTGCGCAGGCCGTAAACGGCCTCGCGCTGCTTGTTCATCACGTCGTCGTATTCGAGCAGGTGTTTGCGGGATTCGAAGTTCTGCGCCTCGACTGTTTTCTGCGCGGATTCGATGCGGCGGCTGATCAGTCTCGACTCGATTGGGATTCCTTCTTCCATGCCGAGGCGCTGAAGCAGAGTCGAGACCCACTCCTTGGCGAAGATGCGCATGAGGTCATCTTCGAGAGAGAGGTAAAAGCGCGAAGAGCCGGGATCGCCCTGGCGGCCGGCACGGCCGCGCAACTGGTTGTCGATGCGGCGGGATTCGTGGCGCTCGGTGCCGAGGATGTGCAAGCCGCCGGCGGCGATGACCTCCTCGTGCTCTTTGTCAGTGACCTGTTTATGACGGCTGAGAATCTCTGTCCACTTGTCATTGGGGACGACATATTCGTTGCCGCCGTAGTACCAGACCGTGCTTTTGCTCTCGTTGACGTCGACTTGAATCTTCCCCTGCGCGGCACGCAAGGGCTGGGCCAAGCCTTTCTTAATGCATTCCACCTTGGCCATGAATTCGGGATTGCCGCCGAGCAAGATGTCGGTGCCGCGGCCGGCCATATTGGTAGCGATCGTGACCATATCCTTGCGGCCGGCCTGGGCTACGATTTCGGCTTCGCGCTCGTGCTGCTTGGCGTTCAACACCGAGTGCTTGATGCCTTTTTTCTTCAGCAGGTCGGAAAGGCGCTCGGATTTTTCAATGGAAGTCGTGCCCACCAGCACTGGCTGACCGGTCGCGTGGAGCTTCTGAATCTCATCCGCGGCGGCATAGTACTTTTCTTTTTCGGTCCGGTAGACAACGTCGGGGTTCTCCAAACGCCGCATCTCGCGGTTGGTGGGAATGACCATCACTTCCAGGCGATAGATTTTTTCGAATTCGGTGGCTTCGGTTTCCGCGGTTCCGGTCATTCCTGCAAGTTTCTTGTACATGCGGAAGTAATTCTGGAAGGTGACGGTAGCGAGGGTTTGGTTCTCGCGTTCGATCTTGACGTTCTCTTTCGCTTCCACGGCTTGATGCAAGCCGTCAGACCAGCGGCGGCCCGGCATCAGGCGGCCGGTGAACTCGTCGACGATGATGACTTCGCCTTCTTTGACCACGTATTCGACGTCGCGGTGATAGAGCGAGTGGGCTTTGACGGCAACTTCGACGTGATGCTTGAGGTCCCAATTCTCCGGGTCGGCGATGTTGCCGATGCCCAGCAACTGCTCAACCTTTTCCCAACCTTCGTCGGTCACCGTGATGCTCTTGCGCTTTTCGTCGACCACATAGTCGCCGGTCAGGGTGGCGGGCTCGCCGGGAGGGCCATCGATCTCTTCGCCTTTTTCCAGCTTGGGGATGATGCGATTCACCTTGGCGTACTTGTCGGTGGACTCCTCGCTGGCGCCGGAAATAATAAGCGGGGTGCGAGCTTCGTCGATGAGGATGGAATCGACTTCGTCGACGATGCCGTAGTTGTGGCCACGCTGCACGCAGTCCTTCAAGTCGAACTTCATATTGTCGCGCAGGTAGTCGAAGCCGAATTCGTTGTTGGTGCCGTAGGTCACATCGGCGGCGTAGGCCTCGCGGCGCTGCACGTCATCGAGATCGTGCACGATGACACCGACGGACAAGCCGAGAAAGCGGTAGAGCTGGCCCATCCATTCCGAGTCGCGCTTGGCGAGATAGTCGTTAACGGTGACCACGTGCACACCGCGTCCGCTGAGGGCATTCAGATAAACCGGGAGAGTAGCGACCAGAGTTTTGCCTTCGCCGGTTTTCATCTCGGCGATCTTGCCTTGGTGCAACACCATGCCGCCGATCAGCTGCACGTCGAAGTGGCGCATGTTGAGGACGCGGCGGCCAGCCTCGCGCACGACGGCAAAAGCCTCAACCAAAAGCTCGTCCAGCACTTCGGCCAACAGCTTAGAGCGGTCCTCTCCAATCTGCTTGGCGCGGTCGAGATCGGCGCCAGGTTCATCGGGGATGGAGCTTATGCGCTCTTGGATGCGCTGGCGGAATTCCTCGGTTTTCGCACGCAACTGTTCGTCCGAGAGCTTCTGCATCTCGGGCTCGAGGGCACTGATGGCCTCAACTCGGGGAGTGGCGCGCTTGAGTTCGCGGTCGTTCTTGGTGCCGAAGACCTTGGCGACTACGTTTTCACCGAACAAATGGAGAGTCCTTGCCGGGGCATAGTTCGCCCATCATGGATAAAGCCTAGCATATTAGATGCGGGTGGAGGGGACGGGGCGCGGAGAAGATCCTCCCTGGGCGATTTCGCGGCGGAATCCGTGTGCCAGCGGTTTCATGTAAGATTTGCGGCGAAGATGGCGACCTTCTATGACCAATTCTGCAAGTGCACGGCGCAGTGGCCGGCCAATGTCGCGCTGGAGATTCAGCGGCACGAAAGAGTCGAGAGTTACACCTACGCGCAGGTGCAGCGCAGCGCGGAGTCGATTGGCAACTGGCTGGCGGCGAACGGGCTGAAGCCCGGGGATCGCATTGCCATTCTCGCGGATAATCATCCCCGCTGGGTGATGGCTTATCTAGGGATCGTTGCGGCTGGCTGTGCGGCCGTGCCACTCGACACTGCGCTGCACGCGGACCAAATCGCCAAACTTTTGCAGGATAGCGGGACTTCGGCTCTGTTTTGCGGGAGCCGGCATTTCGCCACGGCAAGCGAAGCTAGCGGTGGGTTGGCGATAAGGATTGTCTTGATGGATGGAAGCGCGGGCGAGGGCGCCCGCGCCACACAAGCTGGCGAGCCGCGCTCGGCTGTCCCCACGCGGACACTGCCCAGGGCGGCCTTCCCCAGGCAGGCCGCGGCGGATCTCGACGGCATCTTCGCGGCGGGGCCGGGCGATTTTTCTCCGGTGGAGTCTTCCAGCGAGAGCTTGGCTTCGCTGCTTTACACCTCCGGCACCACCGCCGATCCTAAAGGCGTGATGCTCACCCACGCCAACCTGCTGGGAGAAGTGGCGGTGGTCTTCGCCTGGTTCCACATCGGGCCCGAGGACGCTCTGCTCGGCGTGCTGCCGTTGTTTCACGTGCTGTCGCAGATGGCCAACCTGCTGCTTCCGCTGGTCAAAGGATCGCGGATTGTCTATCTGGAAACGTTGAATACCACCGAACTGATTCGCGCGCTGCGCGAGCGCCAGATTACCGCGTTCGCGGTGGTCCCGCAGTTCTTCTATTTGATTCACGAGCGCATTTTCAAAGAAGCAGCGAAGCGCGGGCGGCTTACTTTGTGGGTGTTGTACGGGTTGATGGCGGTGAATCGCGCGTTGCGCCGCTTTGGCGTCAACGCCGGACCGCTCTTCTTCGGAAAGATTCACGAGACGTTCGGCAGGAAGATGCGCTACCTGGTCACCGGCGGCTCGCGTTTCGACCCTCAGATTGGGCGCGACTTCCACGCGCTGGGGATTGACGTGTTGCAAGCCTACGGGTTAACGGAGACGACCGGCGGAGCGTCCGCCACACGGCACGACAACAACATCATCGGCTCGGTCGGCCCGCCGCTGCCCGGGGTCGAAGGCAAGATCGTCAATGCCCGGGCTCAGGACGGCGGCCCCGCGATCGGCGAGATTGCCATTCGCGGTCCGATCGTGATGAAGGGTTACTGGAATCGCCCCGACGCGACCGCGGCGGTTTTGAAGGAGGGCTGGCTTTATACCGGCGACCTCGGCTATTTCGACGCGCGGGGCAACTTGTTTATCACGGGACGAAGCAAAGAACTAATTGTCCTGAGCAACGGGAAAAATATTTATCCCGAGGAGATCGAGGTGCACTATTTGAAATCTCCCTATATCAAGGAGATTTGCGTGATGGGCCTGGAGGCGGTGCCGGGGGATGCGAGCTCGGAACACCTGCATGCCGTGGTGGTCCCGAATTTCGAAGTGTTGAAAGAGCGCAAGATTGTCAACGCGAAAGAGGTCATCCGCTTTGATATTGAGAGTCTTTCCGCGCAACTGCCTTCAACCAAGCGCATCGGCAGTTATGAAATCTGGCAAGAGGACTTGCCGCGAACCACTACGCGCAAGCTGAAGCGCTTTGAGATTGAGAAGCGGGTGCGGGCGAACCAGGCCAAGGGACAAGCCGCGGAGACCGATGTGCCCGCGGAAAAGCCGCTGAGTGACGAGGATGCCGCCTGGCTGAATCAGCCAGAGGTGCAACGCGCGCTAGCGATCATCCGCGATGCGGCGCCCGCACAGCCGGAGGCGATTGGTCCCGGAGACAATCTGGAACTCGATCTCGGCCTCGATTCCCTGCAGCGGATCGAGCTTTTGAGCGCGCTTGAACAGGAGCTGGGCGGCGACGTGGAAGAATCGAGCTTGTCCGATATTTATACCGTGCGCGCGCTAGTGGACGCGGTGCGCGAAAGCGCCGCCAGCGGGCGGGCAAGCGCGCGGCCACAGTTCGCCGGCTGGAATGCCATCCTGAAAGAAGCGCCGACGGAACCCGAAATACTCGCGCTGGCTGAGCCGCGCCCCATCGCCGAAGCCTTCTGGTTCACGCTCAGCCGGCTGTTGCAGATATTTGCGTTGGATCGTTTTCAGCTCAAGGTCATCGGGCTGGAGAAGCTTCCGGCAGGGGGACCGTTCATTATTTCTTCGAACCACCAAAGCTATCTCGATCCACTCGTTCTTGCAGGCGCGCTTCCTTGGCCGATATTCCGCAACACCTTCGCGGTCGGTACCAGTGAAGTTTTCGGCTCGGGATTCATGCGCCGTCTGGCGCGCTGGCTGCGCGTGGTGGTGGTGGATCCGGATGCGAACCTGATTCCCGCCATGCGCGCGGGCGCGTTCGGCCTGCGCCAGGGCCGGGTTCTAATTCTCTATCCGGAAGGCGAACGCTCGATCGACGGCACACCGAAGATATTCAAGAAGGGCGCGGCGATTCTGTCGATCCAGCTGCAGGTGCCGATTATTCCAATGGCCATTGAAGGCTTTCACGACGCGTGGCCGCGCGGGAAAACATTCCTGAAATTCATGCCGCTGAAAATAATGGTGGGGGATCCGATCTATCCGCCGCCGACAGCGAAGGCGTCAGAGGCGGCTTACGCGCGGCTTACGGCAGAGCTGAAAAAGCGCGTGGTGGATATGTGGGAAAGATTGCGCGGGAAAACGTCTGCAGTGACCCTGACAAGAAACAGCGTCCTCGCCGATGAAACCGGCTCGGAATGACAAAACGGGAAGAGATGCACCCGATGCACCGTCATTTCCCTGCGGTTGAAAACGCCGCCCTGGTTTCTTCCGGCTCATGGCCGAAGGCCTTGACGAACGCGTCCACGATCATGGAGTCGTACTTCTTGCCGGAGCTCTTGACGATGATCTCCTGCGCCTGCGCGGGAGATAGCTTTCTGGCTCCTTTGTCCTCAACCAGCTCTTCGAAGTTCTCCGCCATGACCAGGATTTGCACTTCGATGGGAGCATCCACGGTGCTGCCGCCGTTCTTCATCAGCTGCTGACCGGCGACAAGAATGGGAATGGCGCGGCCGAGCGAACCGGCGATGGAGCTGGCATTGCCCGCCGCCTTTCCGAGCTTGCGCATTCCCTGCTCCACATCCTCCTGCGAAAGATTTGCCGCTTTGTAGAGGAGTTCGTTGCTGATGCCCATCTCATTGATGTTGCGCAGCAAGGCGGCGGTACGGACGTCCTCGGTGCTGCCGGCATCCAGGCCCAGGGATTCGGCGATCTGGGTGGAGTACTTGGCGATGCGGCAGGAATCGGCCTCGCTGTATTTTTGGTTGGTGACCAATTGCTGCAAGATGACCAGCATAGCTTCGTAGCCGTCTTTCATCTCGTGCAGACTTTCCTGGTTGCGCTCGTACAGCGTGCCCATGGCGTAGCCCGCCACGACCAGAATGCCTCCCCAGGCGGTGACATCGAACCAGCGAGCATCGATGGGAAGATTCACCTGGCGGCTGAAGATGCCGGGATTCATGTAGGTGAGCACGGCCACCAGCAGCACGCTGGCGCAGGCGGTGAGCGTGGCGTGGCGGCGTCCGAAGCGGTAGGCGGAATAAAGCGTGGGCAAAAAGTAGAACATCAACGCCATGTGCTGCGAGGCGACCAGGAAGTTGAGCATGGCCGCGATCGCGACCAGGAATAGAACGAGCAGCAACTCCGGATTGATTCTTCGCATGGCACGTCCCTCCTCAGGGCGCGGCGCACTGCGTCGCTGGATGAGACACTTCCAGCTTTGCCATGGTGGAACGAAAGCAGGGAAAACTCCAAATTACCCTGGTAATTTCAGGATTCTTAGGGAAAGGACGCCCGCTTCGCTACTTGGCGCGGGGGTGGGTTTGATCGTAAACCTGCAGCACGTGCTTCATGGACAGCTGGGTGTAGCGCTGTGTGGTAGAGAGGCGCTCGTGGCCGAGCATCTCCTGAATGGCACGTAGGTCGGCGCCTTCCTCGAGCATATGAGTGCCGAAAGCGTGGCGCAGAGTGTGCGGATGGACGTCGGGCGACAGGCCTTTCGCCACCGCGATTTTCTTGATGATCCGGCCCACACTGCGAGTAGTAAGGCGGCCGCCGCGTTGGTTAATCAGTAATGCCGAAAGGGTCTTCTTGTTCTCGGCCAGGACTTGCTGGCGGACCGGCAGATAGGCAGCCAGCGCGATTTTGACGGAGTCGCCGAAAGGAACGTAACGTTCTTTTTTTCCTTTGCCACGAATCAGAATGGCTTCGGCGCTCAGGCGGATGTCGTCGGAATTGATACCCGTTAGTTCGGAATTGCGGATGCCGCAGCCGTAAAGGAGTTCGAGGATCAGGCGATCGCGCTCGGGGAAGGCCGCGACTCCGGGCATGTTTCCATCGAGCACGAGGTTCATTTCCTCGATGGTGGGGACGCGAGGGAGTTTTTTCGGTAGCTTGGGCGTAGAGACGAGTTTGGCAGGATTTTGCTCGACCACTCCTTGTTGTGCCAGCCAGCGATAGAGCGAGCGCAGGGCTGCCAGAGAACGCGCGACGGAGGTCTTGCTCAATCCTTTTTCGTAAAGATGGGAGAGAAATCCGCGGATGGCGACGTGGTCGAGGTTGCGCCAGTTGCGGGAGCCTGCGTAGGCGGCGAAATTGCGGAGATCGCCGGTGTAGGCTTTGATGGTGTGCGCGGAGGCATTGCGCTCGCGCAGGGAGCGCAGGAAATCGGCGACGGCCTTTTCGACGATCGTTTTGTTCGATGGCATGGCTGGGTTTTTGGTTCGTGTCATTTCGCCTTGGCTCGGGGATGGTGCTGACGATAGACGTTCTTCAGTCGATCCAGTGCCAAGTGCGTGTAGATCTGCGTGGTCGAAATATCGGCGTGGCCTAAGATGGTTTGGACCGTGCGCAGGTCGGCGCCGTTTTCCACCATGTGGGTGGCGCAGCTGTGGCGGAGCATGTGCGGGCTGGCGTGGCGGCCCATTCCCGATGATGCGGCGCCAACGATTTGCCACACTCGCTGCCGGGTGAGCTTGCGCGCGCGGCGGCCCAGGAAAAGCAGCGGCGAATTCTTCCCCGCCGCTAGAGCTGGGCGGAAGGCTTTCATGTACTCCGTCAGCACTTCTTGTGCCGAGCAGCCTAGCGGGACGATGCGTTCTTTGTCGCCTTTGCCCCGTACCAGCACATAGCCGAGTTCGAGCTTCAGGTCTTCGAGTTTCACGCCGATGATTTCCGAGACGCGCAGAGCGCCGGCGTAGAAAACTTCCAGCATGGCTCGATCGCGGGCCGCGATGGCTTCGGCTTCTTTGCGATTGCGATTGGAACTAGCATGGAGATTGCGCAGAACGGTCTCCACTTCATCGCGCGCCAGGGCTTTCGGCAGGACCTTCCATTGCTTCGGGGAGTCGATGTTCAGCGTGGGGTCGTGTTTGATGAGATCGTCGAGCAGCAGGTAACGATAGAGGTGGCGCAAGGTCGAGAGTTTTCGCCCGACCGAACGGCCGTCGACTGCGTTAGCAAATAGCTGCTGGATGAAATCGCGGAGGTCATCGCGGCGGACGCTCAGTAGAGTGCGGCGGCGCTTTTCCAGGAACGCGGCAAACTGGCCCACGTCTGTCGTATAGGCGGCGATAGTAAGCGGGGCCAGGCCTTTCTCGACTTTCAGGTAGTCGAGGAAACCAGAGACTACGCCGGAATTAGGTTCGGTGGGCACGATTTTAGTATGCGCATTATCGGACGTTGAGAAAAGTGGCGACGCGGGTCCCGGCGGAGACGTTGCCAGCGACGTCTCTACAGGGTTTTCAGGAGGTCCACTGCGTACAGCGCGCCTTCCGGGGTTTCCTCGTGCTTGAAGTAGGCGAATACGTTTCGGTTTTGGCCTCGATGCTCGCGCAGGCGTTCGACCATGGCACGGCGTTCCTGCGGCGTATATTGCGGCTTGCGATAGCGGTAATAGCAGAAATCGGCGGTGACTACATCGGGAGTGGTTCGCTCTTCGGTTTCGGCTACGCACAGCGCGCGGTTATGTTTCTTCAACAGATTGAAAATTTCGTCGGTGAACCAGGAGACGTGGCGAAATTCAAAGGCAGACGGCACGGCGCGCGGCAACGTCGCCAGAAATTCCTCCAGCACCGCGGCATCAGCCTTCAGGTTCGGCGGCAATTGAAAGAGCACTGGACCCAGCTTTTCCGCGCGAGCCAGAGGTTCGATGGTTGCCAGAAATCGTGGGACAAAGTCCTCCGTCTTCTTGAGGCGCTTGATGTGCGTGATGACCTGGTAAGCTTTGATTCCGAAGCGAAATCCCGGCGGCGTCTCGTCAATCCATTTTTGAACCGTGGTCTCCTTTACTAACTGGCGAAAAGTGAAATTGACTTCGACTGTATTAAGTGCAGTCGCGTAGTGGCGCAGGAAGCTTTTCTGCGGGAGCTTGGCGGGATAGAAATCGGGCTTCCAGCTTGGGTAGGCCCATCCCGAGGTGCCGACGTAGAGTTGAGGCATGTTTCGACCGCCGCATCGGTTCGCGGAGTGACCGATTATACCTTCCGCCGCTTTTCACTTACTGACCTAGTCGGCACCTTATTGGCTTTCCGCCCCGATGCCTTGCGTACGGGCTCTTCCGCCTGGGCTGCAATCTCTAGACCCGCTGCTCCCGTTTCGGATGCCGCAACTTTCTCCATTCCGGGCAGCTGAGGCAGTTTCTGTTTCAGCTTGAGAACCGGTTCGAACAAGTCGCCCATTTTCTCTATCCGCGCAAGCACCTGCCCGGCTTCGAAGACCAACAGGCTGGCGTCTTTCTTCTTCAGCGCGCGCTCCACTTCTTCCCATCGCACCGGAGTGGAAACCGTGGGATGCTCCCGAGCGCGCAGAGAATAGATGCTGATCGTGGTTTTGTGCTCGTCGTTTTGGCTCCAGTCGACCAGGACTTTGCCGGTGCGCAGCTGCTTTTTCATGTCGGAAACAACCAGTTCGGGATGCTCATGCTCAAGCAAGCGCGCCAGCGCGTGGGCGAAATTCTTGGTTGCGTCGTAGGTGACGGGAGTATTCAGCGGAACGTAAATCTGCAGCCCTTTGGAGCCGGAGGTTTTGGGAAAGCTTTGCAGTCCGAAGTGAGTAAAGATATCGCGCAGCCAGATTCCGACTTGAGAGCATTGCACGATGTTCGCGGGTAGTCCGGGATCGAGGTCGAAGACCATCATGGTCGGGCAAGCAATGTTTTTCGCCAGCGAGAGTGACGGGTGCAGTTCGATGGCGGCGAGGTTGGCGGTCCAGATTAGTGTGGCCAGATCGTTGGCCAAGATGTAATTGACTTCGCGCTGATTGCCCTCGCTCCAGACGGGCGCCGTCTTCACCCAGTCAGGACGATGTTTGGTGGCGTTCTTCTCAAAGAAGAATGGCTGGTCGACGCCCTCGGGATAGCGCTTGAGGGTTAGCGGACGTCCAGCTAGATGCGGCACCAGGACTGGCGCGATGCGCGCGTAGTAGTCGATGACTTGGCCCTTGGTGAAGCCTGCGGCCGGATACAAGACTTTATCCAGGTTGGTGAGCGACAGGTGCTTACCTTCGATTTCTACGACTTGGGGTTTGGGCATTCTGCCTCCCTCGGTTCGGCCTGCTAGCCGTCTGGTAAACTGTAAGGGTCAAGCTCTAGAGGCCAGCACATGCCGCCCAAACCAGACCGGAAAAAGAAGGCTGCGAAAAAACTGACCGCTCTCTTAGACGAACACCTCTCGAGATTCACCTCAGCCCAGCAGAGTGCAATGCACGATAGGTTCGAGAAGCGGCTGGCTACCCGCCGCGACTCTGAAGCCAAAACGCCTTCGCGCTCGCCAGCTGAGGCTCGCTAAGCTTGTAGTCTTCCCTGAGCGCCCTTAGGAAATCTTCCAGATCAAGATCCAAGAGTTCCCTTGCGTTGCGATGCAAGCGCTTGCGCAGTTCCGCAGCTTCAGGGTCCGCCGGCCGTTTTCCGCGACGTTCTTCAGTCCGTCGAACGTGCTCAATGTCGCGCGAATTCTCGGCGGTCGTCTTCCACGATCGGTTTCTTCCGGAAAACAGTAGAGCAACGGCTCGACGGCCATGTCAATACCGCGGTCGCAGCGCTCCCGGCGTTTGACAATCTGCCCTTCCGCCACGTAATTTCAAGTTCTCCTTTCATGCTTTGCCCAACCGCAGTGGAGGTCCGATGAAACGCCGCATACGCGTGTCCCAGTTTTTGATTCTGCCACTGGCAACTCTGTTGCTAGCCACGCTCGCCGCCGCTCAGGATTTGGCTTCGTTCGAGAAGCGAGTCACGGTCAAAACACTGGCCAACGGCTTAACCGTGGTGATTTGCCAGCGTCCTGAAGCGCCGGTGTTTTCCTTCTATACCCATGTGGATGCCGGCTCGGTGCAGGACCCCATGGCCAAGACCGGCCTGGCGCACATGATGGAGCATATGGCCTTCAAGGGCACCGACAAAATCGGGACCAACAACTATCCTGCCGAAAAAGTCGCGCTGGCGAAAGTCGAGAAAATTTACGCCGCTTACATCGAAGAGCGCGATAAACCCGCGGGCCGCGACGACCAGAAGGTGGCGCAACTGCAGAAGGATTGGCAAGCCGCGGTGAAGGACGCCCAGAAATACGTGGTGGAGGGTGAGTTCGACGACATCCTGGAGCGCAACGGCGCCGAAGGGGTGAACGCCTCCACGGAAGACGACCAGACGAACTACTTTTATTCGCTTCCCGAGAACCGGCTGGAGCTTTGGGCCTATTTGGAGTCGGAACGGTTCCTGCATCCGGTGATGCGCGAGTTCTACAAAGAGCGCGATGTGGTGATCGAAGAACGCCGCTTGCGCACCGACAGCAATCCCGTGGGCCGTCTGGTGGAGCAGTTCATCACCGCGGCTTACCAGGCGCATCCTTACCATCGCCCGACGATTGGCTGGATGCCGGACCTGAATACATTCTCCGCCACCGATGCGGAAGAGTTTTTTAACCGGTATTACATCCCTTCGAACATGGTGGTCACGCTGGTGGGAGATGTGAAACCGGCGGAGGCTCTGCCGATCGTCGAAAAATATTTCGGCCGGATTCCCTCCCGCGCAAAGCCGGACGAGAGAACGACGACCGAGCCGCCGCAGAATTCCGAGCGCCGGGTGGTGTTGCACGAAATGGCGCAGCCGCTGTATCTCGAAGGCTACCACCGGCCCGACTATCACAGTCCCGACGACGCGGTGTACGACGCCATTGCCGACTTGATGTCGGATGGGCGTACCTCGCGCCTGTATCGCGCGCTGGTGCGCGATAAGAAGATCTCTTCCGGGACGGCTGGATTCACCGGCTTCCCGGGAGACAAATATCCGCACCTGTTCGCCTTCTACGCGTTTCTGATGCCCGGCCACAAAACTTCGGAAGCGGAAGAGGCGATTCACGCCGAGATTGATCGTCTGAAGAACGAAGACATCAGCGACGAGGAATTGAAGATGATAAAGACCCGGACTAAGGCCAACTTGATTCGCAGCCTGGACGACAATCCGGGCCTGGCGAACCAGTTGGGTCTGGCGCAGGCGCGCTATGGCGACTGGCGCGAACTGTTCCGCCAGGTTGACCGCATCGACAAAGTGACCAAGGCCGATATTCGGCGCGTCGCCAACCAGACCTTCGTTGCCAACAACCGCACCGTGGGGATTATCGAAACGGCCACGCCCCCGCCGGCCGCGGCTAACCAGGGAGGTGCGCAATGAAAAGACCATCGCGGACCTTCTTGTCGTCGATGTTTCTGCCGCTGATTCTCGCGGTCTGCGGTATCGCGGTTCAGCCGACGGCGGCCGCGCAGGCCACCGACTGGAAGCAAATCACGATTGCGCCGCTGCCGCCATTTCACCCGCAGGAGCCGAAGCGGGTCGAACTGCCGAATGGCATGGTGATTTTCCTGCAAGAAGACCATGAGCTACCGCTGATTGACGCGGTTGCGCGAATTCGCGGCGGCTCGCGCTCCGAGCCTGCCGGCAAGGTCGGCTTGCTGGATATTTACGGCGAAGTTTGGCGCACCGGCGGCACGAAATCGCAGACCGGCGACCAGTTGGACGATTACCTTGAAGTCCGCGCTGCTAAAGTCGAAACCGACGCCGGCGTCGATTCCACGACGATTTCCTTGTCCTGCCTGAAAGAAGATTTCGACGACACCTTTAAGGTCTTCAGCGAGCTTTTGCGCGAGCCGGAATTCCGCGCGGACAAAGTCGATCTGGCCAAGCACGAGGAAGCCGACGCCATTTCACGGCGCAACGATGAAGTCGGCGAAATCGCGTCGCGCGAGGCCGCGAAGCTAGCTTACGGCGCACAGAATCCCTACGCGCGCGAGGCCGAGTACGCCACCGTGGCCGCCGTCACTCGCCAGGATTTGCTGGACTGGCACAGCGCGCACGTGGCGCCCAATAACATTATTTTCGGCGTGGTCGGCGACTTCGATTCCGCTGCCATGGAAGCCAAGCTGCGCGAGGCTTTCGGCTCCTGGCGCAAGGGTCCCGAGGTGCGGGCGCCGGAAATCCAATTTGCGACCGCCAAGCCCGGCTACTATCTGGTGGCGAAGCCGGATGTGAACCAGACCAACATCCACATGGTGGAACTGGGCACTACGCGCAACAATCCTGACTACTACGCCATTCAAGTTTTCAACGAGGCGTTCAGTGGCGGCTTCGCCTCGCGCCTGGTGAAGAACGTCCGCACCATCAAAGCGCTGGCTTATTCGGTGGGCGGAAATATTGGGACAGCCTACGACCATCCAGGAATTCTGCGGCTCGCCATGGGCACCAAGAGCGGTTCGACGGTCGAAGCCATTCAGGCGCTTTATGAAGAAGTCGACGCACTGGCCACGAAGCCGATCACGGAAGACGAGATCAAGCGGTCCAAGGACGCCATCTTGAATTCCTTCGTCTTCAATTTCGATTCACCTGACAAAGTGCTGCGCGAACGGATGGCTTATGAGTTCTACGGCTATCCCGCCGATTTTCTGGAGAGGTTTCAGGCGGGGGTTGAAAAGGTAACCGCCGCGGACGTGGCCCGCGTCGCTACGAAATATCTTCACAAGGATCAGCTGGCGGTTTTGGTTGTGGGCAACACAGCGGACTTCGATAAGCCGCTTTCCACGCTCGGCCCGGTGGAAAATGTGGATATCACGATTCCGCCTCCTCCTGGCGAGGAGCAGACGCCGGCGGTCACGCCCGCGGCTTCGAACGCGGAAGGCAAAGCGCTGGCGGCCAAGCTGGCCGCGGCTTTGGGCGGCGACGCCAAACTGCAATCCATCAAGGCGATACAAGCGAATTACACCCTGACCCAGAAGACTCCTCAGGGCGATATCACGCTGACCGTGCAAAGCGTGATCCTGTTCCCTGACCACATTCATGTGGCTGCGCAAGGGCCCATGGGGGACCTCACCATGGTCGCTTCTCCGGAGGTGGGGTTTGTTTCCGGAAACAGCATGGGCTTTCGCGAAATGCCGCAGGCACAAAAAGACGATACTCTGGCTCAGATCAAGCGTGAATTGGTCTATGTCGGCCAGCATGTGAACGATCCCGCTTTCGTGTTCGCTGCTTCCGGTACGGAGAAGATCGGCGACGTGGACGCGGAGATTCTTGACGTGACGGGACCTGGCGTGAACACACGCTGGTTTGTGGATCCAGCCACCGGCCATGTGCTGCGCGAGACCTACGCCGCGGTCGCGCGCTCCGGCCCGGTGCAGGGCCAAACCGATTTGGACGATTGGAGAACGACCGACGGTTTGACGCTTCCCTTTCTGCGCAAGAACAAACAGAACGGCCAGGATTCCAGCACCGTGCAGTTCAACGGCTTCCAGTTCAACCCCACGGTCGACCCGAAACTGTTCGACAAACCGTCATCGGAGGCGAAAGCCACGCCGTAGATCGGCTCGGGGAATGAGTCCAGCCCTCACCGTTGACTTTCCGAGCGTGCTTGCCGACCCTACGTCGTGGGCGGCAGTTGCGCTGGGATGCGGCGCTTACCTTTTTTATCGCGGATTCGGCTTGTTGGCGCGCCAGCGTCTTATTTCGAACACACCTCGTTCGACGGTTCGCGGCGCCGCGCTTGGGTTGGTGGAACTTTGCGGCAAAGCGGTTGGGCCTTACACGCTAATCTCACCTCTGGCGGCGCTGGAGTGCCTCTACTACCGCGCCGTGGCCTGGAAAAATGAGGGCCCTGGTTGGACAAGAGTGGCTGAGGAGACGCTGTGCACTCCGTTATTTTTGGACGATACCACCGGACGCTTACTGGTGGATCCGCGCGGCGCGGAGTTCGACCTAGCTGCGGCTTTTTCGCACGAGTACGCGGACTCGGCGCTATCGAGTGAATTCATCCCAGCCTACATCGCCGAATTTCTTCACCGCCACGGAATTTCCGGCGAGAAGCAACTCAAGCTGGAGGAATATTGCATTCTGCCCGGCGATACGCTTTTCGTCCTGGGAACTTTGCAGGAAAACGATCGGAACTCGACCAACGCCTTGCGCCGGGCAGGAGCGGGATTTGTCAGCCAGGCAGCCGCCGATTTGCAGTGTCGCGGCATGCTGGAGTCTTTCGGCACAGCGTCTCGCGATTCGCCGTCCCGCGAGATGGGGCCGACTACAAATCCGCCGGCGGAGTTTAGCCTTCAGCCCGAGACCGCCCTGATGAAGGGTTCGCCGGACGATCCATTTTTTATCTCCTGGTGTGGCCGGCGGGAAGTGGCATTGACTCTTTCCTGGCAGGCATTCCTCTATCTCTGGTGCGGGCCGGTTCTCATCCTGGCTGGACTTTGGCTGATGCTGCGAAGCTTGCGCGGGCAATAGGCGGGCGGGAACTCCTTTGGTGAGCCGTCGCGATCGCCCATACTTGGAAATCGAATAGCTGGCGAGGAAATGCAGAAGCAGGAAAGACGCTGGTGTAATACCGTGCTGTATTCGGACGATGACGGCGCGATCTGGGACGAGTGCGTGTTCAAGACCGCGGCAACGCGGGCGCAAATCGCGACTTCCGCCGAGAGCAAGCAACATGCGATCAAAGTGATTGCGAGTGACGGAACACGAAGCGCGCGACAGTGCACTTCACCACGCCGTGAGGCAAAAATCCCCCGAAGACGTTGGGGGGAGAGACGTTGCAAGCAACGTCTTTGGATTGCAGCGCGAATAGACACGAACGCCCGTTTGGACTTGACTAGGTCGCAAGACGTGCGTTAGTCTATGACGAACAAAAAGCGAATACAGCCGTGGCCACTCTTCCCCTCCTTCCGGACTCTGCCAGCAAACTCGTCGGCATTGCCCGTCTGGCGGCAAACGGCGAATCCCTCCGCCAGGGCCATGAGGTCGAATACTTCACCCTGCCCGCGCGCTCCCTGCTGAACCGGTGCACCGGCGTGCGCATGCCGTTTACCTGGACCATCAATCCTTATCGCGGCTGCGAGTTTGCCTGCAAATACTGTTATGCCCGCTACACCCACGAGTTCATGGAGATGCGCGACGGCGCCGATTTCGAGCAGAAGATCTACGTGAAGCAACACGCCGGCGGCTTGCTGCGCCAGGAGCTGCGCCTGGTGAAGCCGGGCGAGGAGATCGCCATCGGCACGGCTACGGATCCGTATCAACCCGCGGAAAAGCGCTTTGAAGTTACGCGGGCGATCCTGGAAGAACTGGCTCTGCATCGCGGTCTGGAGCTTGGCATTATCAGCAAGTCCCACCTGATTCTCCGGGATATCGATGTGTTGAAGAAGATCGGAAGGCAGAACTGCCTGCGGGTCCACATCACGATCACCACGCTGCATACTGAACTCGCGCGTTTGCTTGAGCCGCGCGCGCCGCGTCCTGATCTGCGGTTGGAGGCGGTACGCCAGTTGAGTAAGGCAGGTATCAACGTGGGAGTAAGCTGCTCGCCGGTGCTGCCTGGCATTACCGATTCACCGCGCCATCTGGAGGCCGTGGTTCGCGCCACCGCCGAGGCGGGCGGCCAACATATTTTCGCCAATCCGCTTTTTTTGAAGCCTTGCTCGGCCGCCGTGTTCTTCCCTTTCTTGGAAAAGGAATTTCCAGAGCTCGCCGAGAGTTACCGGCAGCGCTATAAGGACCGTGCGTTCCTGCCCAAGGCTTACGGCCAGCGGATTTCGCAGCTCATGAAGCGGCTGCGGCAGAAATATGGCATTCGCGGCAACTATGACCGTTATCGCGCCGACAAGATTTCCGCTTCCATAGCAGACCCTCAGCTCACTCTGTTCTGACAACAAATCTTGTCATTTCGAGCGCAGTATAGAGATCCGCTTTTCTGCGGTGCCAGCATGCAGCGGATTCCTCGCCGCTCCGCTCCCCGGAATGACAACTTCTAGACCGGGCAGTTCGGCCGTGGCTCGCGACGAATCGTCTAGCAGCCTCTATAATCGCTGTTTCCACGAGATGACTCCCACTCCCAATAACGCCAGCAGGCAGTCCACAGGCCGCTTGGCATTCTTCGAACACCTTGACCGGTACTGGCTGCGGGTCACGGAAGGACTTGAGCTTGGCCAGATGTGGAAGCAGTTTAGCGCCGACGCCCGCGCCAGCTACCGGCTCTATCAACGCGACTTCGATGCCCGAGTTCCGCCGGAAAACCGGCGTCACAATTTTTGGCATACGGCGCAGGAATTCGCCTGGGCCATCCTGGAAAAACTTAGCCCGCCGCGGCGTTTGCTCTTGCTGGTGGGAGTGTTGTTTCTCATTTTTCCCGCCGGCGGTTTCAGCTATCACGGCAAGGCCGGTGAAGTCGCGGTGGTGGAATTTGACTTCCGCTTTTACGGCGGAGTGCTGCTGTTCATCTTGCTCACGCTGGAAATCGCCGACCGCGTGGTGATGAAGCGCGACCTGGAGATTGCCCGCGACATTCAAAGCTGGCTTCTGCCGGCCGAGCCGCCGCACGTGCCCGGCCTGGCCATCGCATTCGCTACGCGCCCCGCCAACACCGTGGCTGGAGACTACTACGACGTATTTCAGCGTCCCGTGGCCGTTGCCGGCGAATCGCAATTCCTGCTCGCCGTGGCTGACGTTGCCGGCAAGAGCATTCCCGCCGCTCTGCTCATGGCAACCTTCCAGGCCAGTCTAAAGACACTTTCCGCGACTTCCTACTCCCTGGCAGAAATTGTGGCGGCCATGAATCGCTACGCCTGCACCAACAGCCAAGGCGGACTGCGCTTCACCACGGCCTTCCTTTCCGAGTATGATCCCGAGTCGCGGACGCTCACTTATATCAATGCCGGACACAATCCTCCGGTGCTGTGGCACAGTTCGGGAGCGATCGAACGCTTGACCGAAGGCGGCGTGCCGCTGGGAATCCATGAGGGCACTTACGAATCTGGCAGAACCACTCTTCGACCGGGCGATTGGCTGGTAGTGTTCACAGACGGATTGGTGGAAGCGGTCAATCAAGGCGACGAAGAGTATGGCGAGCCGCGCCTGTTGAAGGTGCTGCAGGCGGGAGCAGCGGGATCTCCGGCTGAACTTCTGCAGCGCATCATGGCGGATCTCGACCTCTTCGTCGGCGCGACCCCTCAGCACGATGACGTCACCTGCATGTTGCTCAAAGCCAGCTGAGGGTCGCCGGGGAGTTTGTAGAGAGAGGGCTGGCTGGGTCGTACGCGCCGTGCCGATCGCAGGGGGAAATTAGACTTGTCTCATGTCTCTCCCAAAATGACACAACTTGTCACTCGCCGACAAAATGTGACACGGAGCGGAAGCATCCAACTGCCAGGGGGGTACCGGAACGAGGTGACTAATGCGCCGCTACGCACTGAAAACAAAGTACGTAGGCGGAGCTTAACCATCACCTAGGTAACTCCCGGTTGTGGCGGCTAAAATGCGAACATACTTGGCAATTCGGTCTACCGAGACCAGACTTGATAAACGGAGAAGAGGGAAAACGAGATGCGAAAACAAAAGGGTTTTTCACTGATTGAGCTTTTGATCGTGGTCGCCATCATTTTGATCATCGCTGCGATCGCGATTCCGAACCTACTGCGGGCACGCATTGCGGCTAACGAGTCCTCTGCGGTCAGCTCAGTTCGTACCATCAACACGGCGCAGAT
>Ga0209415_10000271_pt1 | contig 92036 bp, 77 predicted proteins | sample PeaSoiSIISIP2007_FD_187696 | JGI IMG/M metagenome (GOLD analysis project Ga0209415, IMG submission 187696) | Peat soil microbial communities from Weissenstadt, Germany - SII-SIP-2007 (SPAdes) (version 2) | ecosystem: Environmental > Terrestrial > Soil > Wetlands > Peat | place: Germany... | reverse complement strand
GTGCAGTGGCGGCCGTGCTTGTTGGACCTGCCGGGCTTCTTGCAGGATTTCCCCTGCATGCGGCCGGCGAGGGGCAGCAGCACCGCGAAGGTGGTCGTGGCCGCCTGGCTGTCGCGGTAGGTGATCTTCGCCCCGTATTTCTTCTTCTTGCTCGCCTTGGAGATCGTCGCTCCCTTCGGCGCCGCGGAGAACGCGCTGGGAGAGACCGTCAGCGCGCTGATCACGCCGGCCACCGGGGGTTTCGGCGGCGGGCTCGAGGCGACTTTCGCCGGAGGACACGGCGCGGAGTGCCCCTGCAGCTCGAGCGCGCCCTTGTCCTGGATCGCGATGCAGTCGCCGTTGCCGTCGACGACGCGGGGGTTGCCGAGGAGGTCGGTCGCCGAGGGCACGATCCCGAACGGCAGCGCGATCGCGGCGGCGGGGACGCTGTCGACCGCGCTGGAGGGGGGGCTGAGCTGATAGCCCGAGAGCGGTTCGGGGAACAGCGAGGAGAGCGGGCTGGCTTCGGTGTTCCCGACCGAGCCGCTCGCGCATGCGATTGAGCCGGAGCCACCGCTGGCCGACTGCGTCTGGCTCGGGACGGCGGAGTAGGAGCAGCCGATCGTGGCGTGGTCGCCGACTTCGACCTGTGCGACCTGCGGCTCGAGCACGATCGAGCCCTGGATCGCCACGTTGACCGTGACGCCCGGTTCGGTGGTGGCCTGAGCCAGGACACCGCTGACGCCTGGCGCGTCCCCGGCGAGCCCGGCGGCGTTGGCGTCGATCGTGGATGCGGACACGGTCAGGGTGCGCGACCCCGGCTTCTTGTTCTGGAAGACGACGCCGGCGGCTCCGCCAAGCACCTCTGAGGAGTCGAGCGTCACGTTGCCACCTTCGGCGAACAGCGAGCCTTCGGCCAGCGGGGCGCCCTGCACGACGGTGCGGGCGACCAGCAGCCCGGTCCCTTCTTCGGAGCTTCCGAACAGCAGCGCCGGAACGGTGCCCGTCGCGGCACCGGCGACGTGGCTGTCTTCGATCGTGACGTTTCCGCCGATCTGGATGAATCCGGCTCCCTGCCATTTCCCGCCGGTCTGCAGATGCGAGAAGCTCGAGCTGCCGCCGAGCAGCAACGAGGCGACAGCGAACGTTTGGTTGGCGGGATTAAGCATTTCGACGTTCAGGCCGTTGACGGTGGCGGGCGACCCTTCCAGCAACACGCCACTCGCCTTGGAGCCGTTCTGTTTGACGGTGTCGTTCGTGAGCGAGACGGATGCGTCTTTCGCCGCCTGGATACCGTGGGCTTTGGTGGCCGCGAGGCCTTCGATGCTCACCAGCGTGTTTTCCATCGCCAGCGTCGACTTTTCGCTGAGGACGCCGCCGGATTCGTCCGGAGCGGCGGCGCCGTTGAGGATCTTCACGCCGCTCAGAGCGAGCGCGGCTTCGTTTGCCAGGACCGAGAACCCGCCGACGGTGCCTTCCAGTTCCACGCTTCCGCCGTTCATCGTCACCGTGCCGTGTCCGCGCGCGTCGATGCCGGCCAGGCCGCCGGGCTGTTCGTTGGAGATCGCCACGTTGTCGAGCGTGAGCGCGGTCTGTTCGTCGAAGATCGCGACGTGGAGCAGGGCCGCTTCGGTCGTCCTCGCGCTCAGGTTCGCAAGGGTGAGCGTGCCGGCGTAGTTGGCGTCGACCGCCGGCGCGGCTTTACCGAGGATCACCACTCCCGGTTCATCGCCGTTGATCGTCAGCCCGGAATCTTTCGTGCTGAGGAGTTTCAGCGATTCGTGGTAGAGGCCTTCCGCGCCGCCTTCGGAGTCGACTTCGATCCTGTTCGCGCCCGGCGTTTTTTCGGCCTGGGCGATCGCTTCGTTGATCGTCGGGCAGGCGTTGATCCCTTTGCTCAGGCACGTGGAGGTCGAGCCTCGCTGGTTGACGTAGAACGTCGCCGCCGACGCCGCGCCCGCGCTGCAAGCCGCGGTCACCGCCGCGAGCACGCAGCCGCAGATGAGCCGTCGAAACCGTGTCATGCCGAACTCCCGTCGTCGCACGCGCTGCACCGGTGATGTGGTCCCGGCGACCCCTATGGTGCGGCGAGCATACCGGTGCCCCCAGCCGGAATCGGCCGTTCGTCCAGGCGGCAGGGCGGGCCGGCGGCCGGCAGCCGCGAGGGTTCCCCTCAGGCGGCCGCTGCGATCATCCCTGCGCCCACGGTCCGGTTGCTGGACTCGTCGATCAGGATGAAGCTGCCGGTGCGGCGGTTGCTGGTGTAGGGGTCGAACGCCAGCGGGGAGCTCGTGCGCAGGCGCACGCGGCCGATGTCGTTCAGCGCGAGCTCCGCGGGCGGCGGGTCGCGTTCCAAGGTGTGCACGTCCACCACGTCGTCGATCTCATCGACCACCGCCGTGGCGTTGCGGGAGGTGTGCTTGAGCACGTAGCGCGAGCCGGGCCGCAGCGGCTCCTCGGTCATCCAGCAGACGTCCGCCGCCAGCTCGCGCGCCACGATCGGGGCGCGCTCGGGATGGCAGATCAGCTCCCCGCGCGAGATGTCGAGCTCGTCCTCCAGGCGCAGCGTGAGCGACATCGGCGCCATCGCCTCCTCCAGCTCGCCGTCGAAGGTGTCGATCGCCGCGATGCGCGTACGCCCCCCGCCCGGCAGCACGGTCACCTCGTCTCCGCGCCGCAGCGCGCCGCTGGCGAGCTGGCCGGAGTAGCCGCGATAGTCCTCGGCCTCCGCGCCGCCTGCCGGGCGGATCACCCACTGCACCGGGAAGCGCGCGGGCTTCTCGTCGGGGTGGTCGTAGGCCACCTCCACCTGCTCGAGGTGCTCGAGCAGGACCGGACCGTCGTACCAGCCCATGTTGGGCGAGCGCTCCACCACGTTGTCGCCGTTGAGCGCCGACATCGGGATGTAGGTGATGCTCCGCACGCCGCTGAGCCTCTCGGCGAAGCCGCCGAACTCCGACACGAGCTCTCCGAAGCGCTCCCGCGAGTGCTCCACGAGGTCCATCTTGTTGACCGCCACGACCATCTCGGGGATGCCCAGCAGCGCGCTGATGAACGCGTGGCGCTTGGACTGCTCGAGCACACCCCGACGCGCATCGAGCAGCACCACCGAGACGTCCGCCGTGGAGGCCCCCGTGACCATGTTGCGGGTGTACTGGCGGTGCCCGGGGCAGTCGGCGATGATGAAGCGCCGCCTCGCGGTCGCGAAGTAGCGGTAGGCCACGTCGATCGTGATGCCCTGCTCGCGCTCGGCGCGCAGGCCGTCGGTGAGCAGCGCCAGGTCGAGCGTGCCCTCGCCGCCGCGACGCTCGCTGGCCAGCGCGACGTGCTCGAGCTGGTCCTCGAAGACCTGCTTGGAGTCGTAGAGCAGCCGCCCGATCAGCGTGCTCTTGCCGTCGTCCACCGAGCCCGCCGTCGTGAAGCGCAGCAGGTCGAGCGTCATCGCTCCGTCTCCGCAGCCTGCACGCACGCAGGCGCGCGCAGCGCGCCCCCATCAAAAGGCTTGCCGCGCACTAGAAGTAGCCGGCCTTCTTGCGGTCCTCCATCGCGGCCTCCGACACACGGTCGTCCGCGCGCGTCTCGCCGCGCTCGGTCAGCCGGGTGGCGGCGATCTCGAGCACGATCTCCTCGAGCGTGGCCGCCTCGGAGACCACGCCGCCGGTGCAGCTCATGTCGCCCACGGTGCGGTAGCGCACGCGCTCGCTGGTGATCTCCTCGCCGTCCAGCAGCTCGGTGCCCGCACGCCAGGCGTAGACCATGCCGTCGCGCCTGAACACCTCGCGCTCGTGCGAGAAGTAGATCGAGGGCACCTCGAGCTGCTCCTGGTCGATGTACTCCCACACGTCCAGCTCGGTCCAGTTCGACAGCGGGAACACGCGCACGTGCTCGCCCCTGGCGATGCGCCCGTTGTAGAGGTTCCACAGCTCCGGGCGCTGGTTCTTGGGGTCCCACTGGCCGAAGTCGTCGCGGAAGGAGAACACGCGCTCCTTAGCCCGTGCCCGCTCCTCGTCGCGACGCGCGCCGCCGAAGGCCGCGTCGAAGCCGTGCTCGGCGATCGCGTCCAGCAGCGTCACGGTCTGCAGCCGGTTGCGCGAGGCGCGCGGCCCGGTCTCCTCCACGGCCCGGCCCTTGTCGATCGACTCCTGCACGCTCGCCACGATCAGGCGCTCGCCCAGCTCGGCCACGCGGCGGTCGCGGAACTCGATCACCTCGGGGAAGTTGTGGCCCGTGTCCACGTGCATCAGCGGGAACGGGAACGGCGCCGGGCGGAAGGCCTTCTCGGCCAGCCGCAGCAGCACGATCGAGTCCTTGCCGCCGCTGAACAGCAGCACGGGGCGCTCGAATTCGGCGGCCACCTCGCGCATCACGTGGATCGCCTCGGACTCGAGCGCGCGCAGGTGGCTCAGCTGGGGCCGGGTGGCCGTGAGGTTCACGCAACCTTCTCCACGTGCAGCCCGCACTCCGTCTTCTCCGTCCCCGCCCAGCGCCCGTCGCGACCCGATCCCGGCTGGGTGCAGGGAGCGCAGCCGATCGACTCATAGCCGCGGTCGTGCAGCGCGTTGTAGGGGAGCTCGCGCTCGTGGATCCGCCGCCACAGGTCCCTGTCGCTCCAGTGCGCCAGCGGGTTGTACTTCCACAGCGAGCGCCGCTCGTCGCGTTCGACCAGCTGGGTCGCCGCGCGCGTGGGACCGTGCTCGCGGCGCAGGCCCGTGATCCAACCCTCTGCCTCTCCGAGCGCGCGCTCCAGGGCCGCCACCTTGGCCACCGAGCAGCAGTGCTCGGGCCCGCTCCACGGCTCGCCCGGGCTGCTCGCGTCCTGCACCTCGATCTTCACGCCGAAACGCTCCTCGAACGCGCGCCACGTCTGCAGGGTCTCCTCGAACAGCACGCCGGTGTCGATCGTCACGATCCGCACCGCGTCCGGGCGGCCGCTGATCCGCAGCATCTCGTCGAGCAGCACCGACTCCTCCTTCTGGAAGGAGCACAACAGCACCGCCGCCTCGCCGTGGCGCTCGATCGCGCTGAGCAGCGTCTCGCTGAGGCTCACCGACGGGTCGATCTCGTTGGCGACCGCCGTCATCTGGCCGTTCACCTTGGGCATCTCGATCTCACCTGGCTCTCCGCGCTCGCCCATTGCCTAGACCGCGCACTCGCCCTCGCCGCGAATCACTTCGAACGGCGCGTTGCGGTTCCAGTCGATGAACTCGCTCATGGTCTCCAGCCCGAAATCGACAGGAAGCGAGAGGTCCTTGACGAGCGACTCCAGCTCACCGGTGCCCACGCGCTGCACGAACGCGTTCCACTCCTCGCCCTCCTGGCGGCTGCTCTCGTAGTGCCCGATCCAGCGCTCGATCGCATCCGGGATACGCTTTGCGGGCAGGCGCAGCTTCAGGCGCGTGCCGAACTTCACCGCGCCGCCTTCGAAAACGCCGCCCACGTGGGGGATGTAGGCCGGGATCGTGTGCTCGCCCACCTTGATCGACGCGCCCGTGAAGCCGATGCTGCCCACGTGGTGCTGGCCGCAGCCGTTCGGGCAGCCGCTGATCTTCACGTTCAGCCGGCGCGTGAGCCGGTCGGTGATGTCCATCTCTTCGATGCGCCCCTGCACGGCCTCGTTGAGGCCCATCGAGCTCGTGATCCCGAGCTTGCACGAGTCGGTGCCCGGGCAGGACACCACGTCGTTGATCTCCCGCGAGCCGGCCTCGCCGAGGTCGAGCTCTCCCAGCGCGCGCCAGAGGTCGTACACGCTCTCGTGGCGCACCCAGCGCAGCACCAGGTTCTGCTGGACGGTCGTGCGAGCGTAGCCGCCCGCGAAGCGGCGCATGATCGCCGCCAGGCCCCTGAACTGCTCGGGCGTGAGGTCGCCGCGCAGGACCTTGACCTCGACCGTCACGAAGCCGTCCTGCTTCTGCTCGCGCACGTTGGACGCGCCGAAGCGCTCGAACTCGGAGGAGTCGCCGTTCGGGCTGCCGTAGCTCTGCGGCGGCGCCGGCGCGCCCTCGCGCTCGTCGTCGAGGAACAGTCGCTGCTCGATCGAGAAGTCGCGTTCGGCAACCCAGTCACCCTGCAGCTCCTCCTCGACCTGGCGGCGCAGCTCGTCGATCCCGTACTTGTCCACGAACACCTTGATGCGCGCGCGCGCACGGTTGACGCGCAGCCACTCCTGGCGGTCGAAGATGCGCATCACCGCCTCGGTCACCTTCAGGTACTCGCCGTTGTCGAGCTCGAGGAACTCGTACAGCACCGGCGCCACGCGCGGCATGATCGACGTGCCGCCGCCCACCAGCATCTCCACGCCGCGCACCTCGCCCGGGCGGGCGGGATCGGTCGACTCGCGCACGCGCGCGCGGAACGCCACGTCGTGTATTTCGCTGATCGCCCGACCCTCGCCGCTGGCGTCGAAGGCGGTCTTGACCTTGCGCGGCATCGCCTGGGTGGTCGCGTGGCGCACGAAGTAGCGCACGTAGGCGCCCGCATAGGGCGTCAGGTCGAACAGCTCGTCCTTGGCCACGCCCGCCCAGGGGTCGCCGGTCACGTTGCGCATCGTGTTGCCGCAGCCCTCGCGGCTGGACAGCCCCGACTCGCCGAGCTCGCGGATCGCCTTCTCGGCGTCCAGCAGCGGAATGTGGTGCATCTGGATGTTCTGGCGCGTCGTGATGTGCCCCCTGCGCAGCGGCACGTACTTCTCCACCACGTCCGCGAACGCCTCCATCTGCTCCGGCGTCACGCCGCCGAAGGGCAGCTTCACGCGGATCATCTGCACGTCCGGCTGGCGCTGGCCGTAGACGCCCTGCTTGAGCCGGAACTTGATGAACTCGTCCTCCGGCGTCTCGCCCGAGAGGAATTTCGTGGCCTCGGTCTTGAAGTCGTCGTACTCGCGCTGGAGGATCGGGATCACATGCCCGGGGACGTTCTGAAGGACCTCCGGGTCATCGAGCGTTCCTCTGCCTGCGGGGATGGAAGCTTGCTCCACGTGGGATTCCTCCTGGATCGGGCGCCTGGCCCGGCTGCTCGCGGCCGGCCCTGCGCGCCGCGGTCGATGAGCTATTGCGCTAAAGCCTAGCGGCTTTCAGGTATTTATCCAGGGGTGTGGAACATCCTCGCGATGCTCCCTCTCCACGCCCTCCAGCAGCGCCGCCCGGCGCCACTGGTCGCCCGGCGTTCGGGCGGGCGCCCGCGTGGGCGCGGTGGCGCGCATGAAGCGCTCCAGCGCCGCCACTATCGCCGCCGTCTCCTCGGGTGAGGCGGCCGGCTTGATCAGCTCGAGCTTGGGACGGCGGTTGACCATTGTTGGCGTTTGTTACGTTAGCCCGGCGGGGTGTAGGGCGTGGCTCTCCGTGCCGAAGGTGTATCACCATCGTTATACGGTGCGTCTCAGGTGGGAAGCACAGCGGTCCCGCCGATCCCGATCGCCCCTACAGCGGGATGTTCCCGTGCTTGCGCTTGGGTCCCGGTTCGCGCTTGCCCTGCAGCGTGTGCAGCGCCACGATCAGCCGCGGGCGCGTCTCGTGGGGCACGATCACGTCGTCGATGTAGCCGCGCTCGGCCGCCGTGTAGGGGTTGGCGAAGCGGGCCTTGTAGTCCTCCATCAGCTTCTTGCGCCGCTCGTCCGGCGTGGGGCTGCCGGAGATGTCCCGCCGGTAGATGATGTTGACCGCGCCCTCCGGGCCCATCACCGCCACCTCCGAGGTGGGCCACGCGAAGTTGAAGTCCGCGAGCAGGTGCTTGGAGGCCATCACGTCATACGCGCCGCCGTAGGCCTTGCGCGTGATCACCGTGAGCTTCGGCACGGTCGCCTCGGTGAACGCGTACAGCAGCTTGGCTCCGTGACGGATGATCCCGCCCCACTCCTGCGCGGTGCCCGGCAGGAAGCCCGGCACGTCCGTGAACGTGATCAGCGGGATGTTGAACGCGTCGCACGTGCGCACGAAGCGGGCCGCCTTCGCAGACGCGTCGATGTCCAGCACCCCCGCCAGCTGCGCCGGCTGGTTGCCCACGATCCCCACCGAGAAGCCGTCGAGCCGCGCGAAGCCGCAGATGATGTTGCGCGCGTGGTGCTCGTGGACCTCGAAGAACTCGCCGTCGTCCACGATCAGCCTGACCACGTTGCGCATGTCGTAGGGCTTGTTGGGGTTGTCCGGGACCACGTGGTCGAGCTCGGGGTCCATCCGCAGCGGGTCGTCCGTCGGCTGCACCCGCGGGGCCGTCTGCAGGTTGTTCTGCGGCAGGAAGCTCACCAGGTAGCGGCAGTCCTCCAGGCACGCGTCCTCGTCCTCGGACGCGAAGTGCGCCACGCCCGACTTCGTGTTGTGCGACATCGCGCCGCCCAGCTCCTCGAAGCCCACCTCCTCGCCCGTCACCGTCTTGATCACGTCGGGCCCCGTGATGAACATGTGCGAGGTCTCCTTGACCATGAAGATGAAGTCCGTGATCGCCGGCGAGTACACCGCTCCGCCCGCGCACGGGCCCATGACCAGGCTGATCTGCGGGATCACCCCCGAGCACTTCACGTTGCGCACGAACACGTCGCCGTAGGCACCCAGCGACACCACGCCCTCCTGAATGCGCGCCCCGCCCGAGTCGTTGATGCCGATCACCGGACAGCCGATCTTGGCGGCCAGGTCCATGATCTTGCACATCTTCTCGCCCATGACCTCGCCCAGCGAGCCGCCGAACACCGTGAAGTCCTGGCTGAACACGCACACCGTGCGGCCGTCGATCGTGCCGTGGCCGGTCACCACCGCGTCGCCCCACGGCCTGTTTTTCTGCATGTCGAAGTCGTAGGTGCGGTGGCGCACGAACGTGTCCAGCTCCTGGAAGGAGCCCGGGTCGAGCAGCTTTTCCACGCGCTCCCGCGCCGTGTACTTGCCCCGCGCGTGCTGCTTCTCCTCGGCCTCCGGAGCCGAGTGCAGCGCCGCTTCGCGCAGCTCGTGCAGCTGCGCGAGCTTCTCCTCGTAGGTTTCCGGCGCCTTCTGGCGGGGAGGCTTGCGGTGCCCGCTGCGCGACGCGGCCAGAAGCGCCGCGTCGGCCTGGCGATCGTGGGGGCTGCTTGCCATCGACGCGGATCCTACCCGCGCCCGGCCTGCGCCCGCGTGTCTAGGAGCGCGAGAACGGCCTGTGATGCGCTGCGCCCAGCCGGTCCAGCGCTGCCGTCAGCAAAGCGGTCACCTGCTCCGCCGCGGCCTCCTCCGCCGCCTTCAGCTCCGCAGCGATGTCGCTCGGCTGCTGTGGTGCGGGTGCCTCGTCGCCCGCGTCCGCCCGCTCCGCCGCAACCGGTGGCCGCTCGGCGGCGATCGCCGCGGCCTCCGCCACCACCGGCTCCGGCTGCCGTACGAGGTAGCGGGCCTGTAGCGCCTCGATCGCCGTCATCGGCTGCTCGTCCTTCTCCGTATCGCCCCCCGGCGCCGCGGTCGCTGGCGAGCTCTGCTGCTCTGATTCCTCCGTCGGCGGCTGCGGCTGCGCCGACTCGCTCGGCTCCACGGCCATCGGCGCGGGCTCCGGCGGCGCCGCCGGAGCCGGGCGGCGGCCGAACAGCCGTGCGAAGAAGCCTCCTCGCCGCGCCGGCTCGGAGCTCTCTGCCGCCTCCGGCGCGGCGGGCTGGGGCGCCGCGTCGGGCTCGCGCTCGGGAGCCGCCGCAGGCGCGTCAGCTTCGGCCACGGGGGCGAGCTCGGGGGTCGCGGGGGCGAGCTCGGGGGTCGCGGGGGCGAGCTCGGTGGTCGCGGGGGCGGCTTCGCCCACGGGCGCCGCCTCTCTCGGGGCGGGGGGCTGCTCGACTGGGGGGGCCTCTGAGGCCGGAGTGGGGGCCTCTGAGGCCGGAGTGGGGGCCTCGGACGCGAGCAGCTGGCGGGTGGCGCTGAGGGTCACCTTCGTCCCCCAGCCGGAGGGCCGGATGAGCACCGTGCCGTTGGTGTCTCCGGCCCGCCACTCGACCGTGTGTTCGGGCTCGGCACGGGTTATGCGGATCTCGCCCAGCTCACCGAGGTGACGGCCGAGGGCCACGGGGTCGCTCAGCTCGGCCCACAGCTCGGGCGGCGACTTGACCAGCGTGCGCTGAACCTCCGAGGAGATCATCGCCCAACCATTTCGAGCGATCTCCCGCTAGTCCTTCCGCAGGAGCCGCGCTACACGGCGGAGGGCGTGCGCTGCACCCGCACCAGGCCCCGCTCGTGCAGCAGCTCGGCGAGCTGCACCGCGTTCGTGGCGGCGCCCTTGCGCAGGTTGTCGGCGACGATCCACAGGTCGAGCGCGCGCTCGTGGCCGGGGTCGCGACGGATGCGCCCGACGAACACCTCGTCCTTGCCGGCCGCGTCGATCGGCAGCGGGTAGAGCGCGGCGTCGGGGTCGTCCACGACCGTAACGCCGGGAGCCTCGCGCAGCAGCTCGCGGGCGCGCTCGGGCGAGAGCGGATCGCGCGTCTGCATGTTGACCGCCTCGGAGTGGCCGGTCAGCACGGGCACGCGCACGCATGTCGCGCTGATCGCGATCGAGGGGTCGCCGAGGATCTTGCGCGTCTCGTTCATGAGCTTGCGCTCCTCGTCGGTGTGGTCCTCGCCGGCGGCGAACGAGCCGGCGTGGGGCAGCGTGTTGAAGGCGATCTGGTGCGCGTAGGCGTTCGGGGGCTCGATCTCGCGGTCGTGGAGCAGCGCGTGCGACTGGTCGAGCAGCTCGTCGACGGCCGCTCTGCCCGTCCCGGACACCGCCTGGTAGGTGCTGATAACGAGCCTCTCGATTCCGGCGGCGTCCTGCAGCGGCTTCAACGCGACGACCATCTGCATCGTCGAGCAGTTCGGGTTGGCGATGATGCCGCGGTGGCCCGCGAGCGCCTCCGGGTTGACCTCGCTGACGACCAGCGGGACGTCCTCGTCCATCCGCCAGCGCGAGGAGTTGTCGATCACGACCGCGCCCGCGTCGGCGAACTTGGGAGCCCACTCGCCGGAGGTCGATCCGCCGGCGGAGAACAGCGCGATGTCGAAGCCCTGGATGGCCTCGTCGCTGAGCCCGCGCACGACGAGGCCGTCGTCCACGGTGCGCCCCACCGAGCGCTCGGATGCGAACGCGACCACCTCGCGCGCGGGAAACCCACGCGCGCGCAGGAGGTCCAGCATCAGCGTTCCCACCTGGCCGGTGGCGCCGACGACCGCTACGCGATAGCCCTCGCTCATGGGCTCAGGGTATCGCGGCAGCCAGGGACGGCTACGGCTTGATCGCCATGAACAGGATCGTGATCAGCACGAGCACGCTGAGCAGCGTGCCGACCGTGGAGAGGCGCCGAACGAGCGCCTGGTACTCCGCGCTCATCTCAATCGGGCCCTCGCCGGCCGCCGCGATGTCGCGCGTCGCCGTCTGCTCGGCCCGTTTGGCGGTCGGGATCATCACCGCGCCCACCAGCGCACCGATCACGACCACCGCGGCGATGCCCCACTGCACGAAGAACTCGCTCCAGTGATGGCCGTCGCTGGCCAGGAAGATGCCCGCCAGCAGGACGAGCAGCAGGCCGGGGTTGATCAGCATTCGCTCGATCGTGTACTCCACGCGGTGCATCAGCGGCAGGCTGCGCGGGTCGTGGCGGGCGGCCACAGCGAACATGATCGGGTAGGCGAACGTGACGCCGAAGGCGACGACCACCGCCATCACGTGGATCGCCAGCACGATTTCGTATGCCGAGGCCGCTAGCACGAGCACGCGTGCACCTTACCCGCGGACGGACGGGAGCGACTGGCTAGCGCCGGGACAGCACGACGACCGGGATCTCGCGCTCGGTCCGGCCCTGGTATTCGTCGTAGGCGGGCCACACCTCGGTCATCAGCGACCACAGGCGCCGCCGGTCGTCTCCCGCGGCTACCGTGGCCACGACCGGGATCCGCTCGCCCGGCACCTCGATCTCCACATCGGGGTTGGCGAGCAGGTTCTCGAACCAGCTCGGGTTGCTCGGCGCCCCTCCCTTCGAGGCGACGATCACCCAGCGCCCGTCGTCGGTGCGGTGGATCAACGGGGTCGTACGCTCCTCGCCGGAGATCCGGCCCGTGGTGCTCAGCAGCAGGATCGTGGTTCCGCGCCAGTGATAGCCGCGCTCGCCGCCGGTCTCCCGGTAGACGCGGACGTGCTCTGCGCCGAACAGCTCGTCGTCGGGCTCGGCCATGCGCTAGAACCTCGGCGCGTACTTGCCGAAGACGTCCTGCATCGCCCCGCAGACCTCGCCGAGCGAGCAGCGGTCCCGGAGTGCCTGGCGGATCGCGGGTAGCAGGTTCTCGCTGCCGCGGGCGACCTCGCGCAGCTCCTGCAGGCGGCGCTCAACGAGCTGGTGGTCGCGGCCCGCCTTGAACTCCTCCAGGCGCTGGCGCTGCTGGCGCTCGGACTCGGGGTCCACGCGCAGGAGCTCGGGGACCTCGATGTCTTCTTCCTCGAAGGCGTTGACGCCGACGACCACGTCCTGGCCTATGCGGTAGCGCTCCTGGTAGCCCCAGGCGGACTCGTCGATCTCCTTGGTGATGAACTCGATCGCGCCGACCGAGCCCCCCAGCGCGTCCACCTTGGCGATCAGCTCGTTCGCGCGCGCTTCGATCTCGTCGGTCAGCGCCTCCACGAAATAGGAGCCGGCGAACGGGTCGACGGTGTCCGCCGCGCCGGACTCGTGGGCGAGGATCTGCTGCGTGCGCACCGCGATTTTGGCCGCCCGCTCGGTTGGCAGCGCGAGCGCCTCGTCGAAGCCGTTGGTGTGCAGCGACTGGGTGCCCCCGCACACGGCCGCGAAGCCCTGCAGGGCGACGCGCACGATGTTGTTCTCGGGCTGCTGTGCGGTCAGCGTCACGCCGCCCGTCTGCGTGTGGAAGCGCAGCATCGTCGCCTTCGGGCTCGTCGCGCCGAAGCGCTCGCGCATGATGTGCGCCCACATCCGCCTGGCGGCGCGGAACTTGGCGACCTCCTGGAAGACGTTGTTGTGGCCGTTGAAGAAGAACGCCAGGCGCGGCGCGAAGTCGTTGACGTCGAGGCCCTTCTCGATCGCCGCCTGTACGTAGGCGATGCCCGAGGAGAGCGTGAAGGCGACCTCCTGCACCGCCGAGCAGCCCTTCTCCCGGAAGTGGTAGCCGGAGATCGAGATCGTGTTCCAGCGGGGAACGTGCTTGTGGCAGTACTCGAACAGGTCGGTGGTCAGGCGCATCGTGGGCTCGGGCGGGTAGATGTAGTTGCCGCGCGCGATGTACTCCTTGAGCACGTCGTTCTGGGTGGTGCCGCGGAGCTGCTCGCTGGGCACGCCCTGCTCCTCGCCGACCAGCTCGTAGAGCAGCAGCAGGCAGGCCGCGGGCGCGTTGATCGTCATCGACGTCGACACCTGGTCGAGCGGGATGCCGTCGAAGGCGGTGCGCATGTCGTCGATCGTGTCGATCGCCACGCCCGTGCGCCCGACCTCGCCGAGGCAGCGCGGGTTGTCGGAGTCGAGCCCCAGCTGGGTGGGCAGGTCGAACGCCATCGACAGGCCTGTGGTCCCCTTCGAGAGCAGGTAGCGGTAGCGCTCGTTGGACTCCTTCGCCGAGGCGTAGCCCGCGTACTGGCGCATCGTCCAGGTCTGCTTGCGGTACATCTCGCGGTGGACCCCGCGCGTGTAGGGGAACTCGCCCGGCTCGCCCAGCTGGAGCTCCGCGGGCAGGTCGGCCTCGGTGTAGAGCTCGGCGATCTCGATCCCGGAGTCGGTGAAGCGCCGCGGGTCGTCGGGTCCGACGATCGGCGCGACCGTGAGGCGGTCCTCGGTGGCGGCCATGTCCGGAAGGATAGTCCTGCGAATCACTAAGCTTCCGCGCGATGGCCACCTGCCTTGTCACCGGCGGCGCCGGCTTCCTCGGCTCGCACCTTTGCGACGAGCTGATCGCGCGCGGGAATCGCGTGATCTGCGTGGACAACCTCGAGACCGGCTCGCTGGCGAACATCTCGCACATCCGCGACCCCGACCGCTTCGTGCACGTCGGGCTGGACATCATCGAGCCGTACTTCGTGGAGGAGGCCGTCGACTTCGTCTACCACCTCGCCTCGCCGGCCTCGCCGATCGACTACCTGCGCCTGCCGCTGCACACGCTGAAGGTCGGCTCCTACGGCACCCATCACACGCTCGGGCTGGCAAAGGCCAAGCGCGCCCGCTTCCTGATCGCCTCCACCAGCGAGGTCTACGGCGACCCGCTCGAACACCCGCAGTCGGAGAGCTACTGGGGGCACGTCAACCCGATCGGCCCGCGCGGTGTCTACGACGAGGCCAAGCGCTATGCCGAGGCGCTGACGATGGCCTATCACCGTCAGCAGGGGGTGGACACGGCGATCGTGAGGATCTTCAACACGTACGGCAGCAGGATGCGCCCGCACGACGGACGTGCGATCCCGACCTTCCTGCGCCAGGCGCTGGCCAACCGTCCCATCACCGTGTTCGGCGACGGCAGCCAGACCCGCTCCTTCTGCTACGTCAGCGACCTGATCCGCGGGATCATCGCGCTCGCGGAGTCCGGCCACCACAACCCCGTGAACATCGGCAACCCCGACGAGTTCACGCTGCTGGAGCTCGCCGAGATCGTCAAAGAGCTGACCGGCTCCACTGCCGAGATCGTCTACGAGGCCCTCCCCGAGGACGATCCCAAGCAGCGCAAGCCGAACATCGAGCTCGCGCGCGAGCTGCTCGGGTGGTCGCCCGAGGTGTCTCTGCGCGACGGCCTGCAGCGCACGATCGAGGACTCCGGCATCGAGCTGCTGATCGGTGGCGTCGGCCGCTGATCCCCCGCGCCCGGGCTGGCCTGCCCGCCGCGCGGGGCGATCTCGCCCACGACTGCGCAAGACCGCTCCATGTGCGAGTGTGAGGTGTTGTGAGTAGCGACATGGGAGAGCGGTCGGGAACGTCCACCCCGCCGGGCCCGCGCGTGCGAACATCCTCGGCGCCGTCGCTGCCGAGGAGTCCAGCTCCCACGCCGCGGCTGCCCCCCGCGCTGGTCGAGCGCCCGCGGGAGGCCGAGCGGGACATCCGCAGCCGGCGCCCGCCGGTGCTGTCGTTCCTGCTGCGCATGTCCACCATGCGTCGCGTCGTCCGGGTGCTGGCGCTGCTCGCGCTGGACTTCGCCGGGGTGGCGCTGGCGATCTTCACCGCGCTCGCGCTCAAGGAAGCCGTCCACGGCACGGTCGTGCCGAGCCGGGCGCTGCACGAGACAGAACGGTTTCTGCCGTTCGCCTACCTGCTCACGGCGCTGCTGTTCGCCCGTTCGGGCCTCTACGCGGAGCGCGGCCTGCGACCGGGGCTGACGCGGATCGTCGGCTCGCTGTTCCAGGTCGCGTTCGTCGCGCTGATCTTTGCGGTTGTCAACGGCGAACACTTCTCCAGCTACTACCTGTTCTACGGCTCGCTCGCGTTCGCCATCTTCTACATCTCGCTGATGCGCGCCGGCTTCGAGCGCCTGACCAGCGTGCTCCTGCGCGCGGCCGGCTACCGGCGCCGCGCGATCGTCGTGGGCCGGGGCAAGCACATCGGCGACGTGGCGCACGCGCTGGTCCACCAGCCGGACGCGCCGATCGAAGTCGTCGGCTTCCTCGCTCCGAACGAGGTGCCGGACAACGGCCTGCGCTCGCTGGGCTCGCTCGCCGACCTCGAGCGCGTGCTGGACGAGGCGCGGGTGGACGAGGTGATCATCGCCGACCCCGACTACCCGCAGGACGATGCGGTCGAGCTCGTCGACCAGTGCCATCGCCGCGGCGTTCGCGTGAGGCTGGCGCCGTCCACGATGGAGATCCTGATCCACCGCGCCGAGTTCGTGCCCGGGCAGTCGGTGCCGCTGTTCGAGCTGGGGCCGCCTGTGTTCGAGGGGATCGACTTCGCGCTGAAGCGGACCTTCGACATCGTCGGCGCGACGATCCTGCTGGTCGTGCTCAGCCCGCTGCTGCTCGCGATCATGCTCGCCGTGCGCGTGACCTCGCGCGGTCCGATCCTGTTCCGCTCGATGCGCCGCGGCATCGGGCAGCGTCCGTTCGCCTGCCTGAAGTTCCGCACGATGCACACCGACGCCGAGGAGCGCCAGGCAGACCTGGAAGAGCTCAACGAGGCCTCCGGAGCGCTGTTCAAGATCCGCGAGGATCCACGCCTGACCTCGGTCGGCCGGCTGCTGCGGCGCTTCTCGCTCGACGAGCTGCCCCAGCTCGTCAACGTGCTCAGGGGCGAGATGTCGCTCGTGGGCCCGCGTCCGCTGCCCGAACGGGACTACGCGATGCTCGAGGAGTGGCACCGCAAGCGCTATCTGGTGCTGCCCGGGGTCACCGGGCTGTGGCAGGTGTCCGGTCGCTCGGAGCTGGACTTCGACGACCTCGTGCACCTGGACTTCATCTACCTCGAGCGCTGGTCGCTCGCGCTGGACCTGACGATCCTGCTGAAGACGATCCCCGCCGTGCTGCTGCGCCGCGGCGCCTACTGAGGCTCGTAGCCCTCGACTCCGCGCGCGCCGGCGATCTTGCGGCGCTGCTGGCGCAGCGGCTCCGAGCGCTGGGCCTCGCTCGCTGCGAGCGCCTGCGCATATGTGCCCCACGTCGCGCGGGCGGCGTCCTGCCAGGTCCACGGCGGCGGCTGGGGGGCGGGACGCCGGGCCCGCTGGGCGGAGGAGATCAGGCCTTCCATGTCGCCGGGGGCGACGAACGCGGCGCGGTCGTGCAGCACCTCGCGCAGCGCCGGCGCTTCGAAGGCCACCACCGGCGTTCCGCACGCGAGCGCCTCCACCGCCGGCAGCCCCGAGCCGCCGTCGGACGGGAGCACAAGCGCGTGCGCGCCGCTGTAGATCGCGGCCAGGTGGTGGTCGGTGACGCGCCCGGTGAGGATCACGCCAGGGAGCTCGTGCGCCCAGGGGCGCGTGGAGCCCACGAGCACGAGCGGCAGCTCACGGGGCGCCGCGGTGAGCTGGGCGAGGTGCCTGGCGGGATCGGGGTGCTGCAAGCCGCCGACCCACACCAGGTAGCGCTCCGGCAGGCGAAAGCGCGCGCGGGTGGCCGCTATCTCCTCGTCGGGTCGCCTGTACATCGCGGTGTCGGCCGCCTCCGGGATGACCACGATCCGCGCCCGCTCGAGCCCGAGATGGGCGACCGCGTCCTCGGCCACCGCCCTGCTCGGAACGATCACGCACGCCGCGCGCTGTACCGCGAGGTGGCGCAGGCGCAGGCGCAGGCCGGTGCGCAGGTGCTCGCTGCGGCGCTTGAGCGCGGCCAGGCCGTGAATCGTGACGACCGTCGGACACGGGCTGTGGAGCATCGCGCCGGACAGCCACGGCGAGTGGAACACATCCGCGCTGTGAGAGCGGGCGATCGCCGCCGGCCGGTGCGTCTCCAGCAGCTCGTCGCTCGCCGCCGCGGTGTCCTGTAGGGCGCTCAGCAGACAGCGCGCATAGCGTCCCAGACCGTGGGGGTCCGATACGGGCCGGATGTCGAACGCGACCTTCAACCGGGTCTTTGGTCGGTAAGGTGAGTCCCCTTGGCCTGCACGGGGGCGAACATAGTCCCTCTGGGGGTCGTTGGAAAGAGATGAGAAGTTCTCTGCACGTTTGAGCACTTCCGCGGCCGTCCGGAGCGCCCCGCCGCGGCGCCCGCGCCCGGACCCCGTCTAGCCTAACGGCGGCGATGACCTCACGCGCGTACCACGAGGCGATCTGGGAGGCAGTGCCCGGCGGTCTCGAGCCGTCTCACTTCGCGTTGCGCCGCGCCTTCCTGCTCGGGCGGGTGACCGCAGGCGAGCGCGCGCTCGACGTCGGCTGCGCCGAAGGGCGCTTCGCGGCCGAGCTCGCCGGCGCGGGCCTGCAGGTGGTGGGCATCGACGTCGCAGCCGAGCCGCTTCGCCGCGCGCGCGAGCGCCATCCCGAGCTCGAGCTCGAGCTCGTGGACGGCGAAGCGCCCTGGCCGCTGCCGGACGCGAGCTTCGACGTCGTGTGGGCGGGTGAGGTGATCGAGCACGTGGCCGACACCGCGGCGTGGCTGTCGGAGGTGCGGCGCGTGCTGCGCCCGCACGGCAGGCTGCTCCTGAGCACGCCCGCGCACGGGCTGCTGCGGCGGGCGCGCCTGGCCCTGTCGGCACGCGCGTTCGCCGCGCACTTCGACCCTCTCGGCGATCACCTGCGCTACTACACGCGCGGCACGCTCACGCAGCTGCTCGAGGGCTTCGGCTTCGAGCAGGTCAGCGTGCGGAGCGCAGGCGGCCCGCCCGGCGCGCGCGCGCTGCTGCTGGCGTGCGCGGTGCGCTCGCGGTTCTAGTTGCCGTGGACGCCGCGGTCACCGCCCCCAACGCCTGCACGTAGGTGTTGTAGATGGAGATCGCTTCGCGGTCCCTGCGTTCCGGGCCGAGCAGTTCGGGCGCGATCGACTCGGGGTCCAGGTAGATGGCCGCCTGCAGCTCCTTCACCGCGGCCTGCGGGTTGCGCGCGACTTCGTAGCGCCCCAGCGCCAGCCAGGTCTGCGGGTTGGACGGCTGTTCGCGCACCGCGCGCTGGAGCGTCGCGCGGGCGGCTTCGGGCTGGCCGGCGACCTGCTGGACCTCTGCGAGCGTGAACAGCGCGAGCGGCGACAACGGATCGCGGGCGACCGCCAGCTGCGCCGACGCCAGCGCGGCGCGGGGATTGGTCGCGAGCTGTTCCAGCGCTTGCTCGCGGGCGGCTTCGGAGCGCTGGGGCTGCCACTGCGACCACGCGGCCAGCAGCGCCGCCGCGATCGCGGCCCCGGCCACGGCCAGCCGCACGTGGCCGATCTCCCCCAGCGAACGCGGAATCGCCCGGCGCGCAGCGCCGGGCTGCTGCGGCACGGCCGCGCCTTCGGCCGCGCCCGTCGTCGCCGTCGCCAGCGGTCCGCGACCGGCCAGCCAGCCCGCGCAGATCAGCGCGACGACGGCGGTGCCCGGCACGTACCAGGTCCAGTCCACCAGCGAGTGCACGCCGAACACGCTCACCAGGCAGAGCATGCTCAGCAGGCCCACGCGCTCGGGCGTGTAGGGCTGCGGGTACCGGCGCCAGCCCGGACCGTCGCCGGCGCCCGAGCCGACTCCGCGCCAGGCGCGCCAGGGCGTCCAGCGGCGGTTGAGCGGATGCGTGGCGCGACCGGCCGCCGCCATCCAGCAGGCCAGCAGCGCGAGCGCGAGCGCGAGGCCGACGAGGCCGAGGTCGGCCAGCGTCTGGACCACGAAGCCGTGCGCATGCGCCACCACCAGCGGCGCCCGGCGGTAGCGAAGTCGAGCGGTCTGGTAGCCCATCGCACCCGCGCCGAGCGCGGGATGGGCGTCGAAGACCTGCAGCGCCTCCTTCCAGTAGCGGGCCCGGACGCTGGCCACGGCGGTGAGGCGGTCGGGCGTGTTCGGCGGCGTTTTCGCGTTCGGATCGGTCAGCGCGCTCACCGCGTGGGAGATGCTCCCCGTCAAGCCCCTGTGGCTGTGCGCGAGCGCTCCCGCGAACGCGAGCACGGTCGCCGCGATCAGGCCGATCAGGATCATCCCCGCGCGACGGCGGGTGGCCGGCGAGGGCGGGCGCCGGTCGGTGAGGAAGCCGACCGCCACGCCGGCGACCGACAGCCCGAGGATCATCGCGAGCAGCAGCGCCCCGAGCCGGTGCCCGGCCCCGGTGCGCGCCGCCAGCGCGACGCCGTCGGAGCTGAGCGCGTGCATCGAGAACGCCCACGCCGCCACGGCCCCGGCCCCCAGCGCGCCGAGGATCAGCACCGACGCGCCGCGCAGGCGCAGCGGCACCACGCAGAACCACAGCAGCGCGCCGGCCGCCAGCGCGGCCAGCGCGCCGCGCGAGTAGGCCAGCGCCAGCGTGAGCAGCACGATGCCCATCGCCGGATAGGCCAGCGCGCTCAGCAGCGCGTGCCCGGTGCGGCGGGCGCCGAGCCACAGGCAGCCGATCGCGCCCATCGCGGCGGTCAGGCCGATCGCGTTCCAGTAGCCGAAGGGTTCCTCGAGCCGTGCGTAGGTCACCGACGGGGCGAGCGTGGCGGGGAATACCTTGGTCAGCAGCGCGTACCCGCACACGATCACGGCGGCCAGGGTCACGCCTCCGAGCAGCGCCGCCCAGCGGTCGGGCGCCAGGCGCACGACCGCCACCGCCGCGGCGAACACGCCGCTGTAGGCGAGCATCCGGCCCGAGTCCTGCCAGCTCGCACCTGGCTGCACCGACCACACGACCGAGGCGGCGGTCAGGGCCGTGAACGCGAGCAGCAAGCCGACGCTCCAGAACCCGTAGCCGGGCCCTGCGGCGGGCGCAAGGACAGTCGCGACCGCGACCACGAACCCCGACGCCAGCGTCAGCGCCATCTCGGTGGTCGTCATCGCTTCCAGGCCGAATCCGCCCTTCGCGTAGAAGGTGACGAAGCACAGGATCGCCGCCACCGCGAGCATCCCCCACCACAGGCCGCGCGCGGGCGTGCGCGAGCGCAGGGAGCGCCCGAGGCCACCCCCCTCGCCCGCGGTCCGCGCCGGCGCCGGGGCCATCGCGGGCGGGCGCTCAGTCGGTACGGCGGCCACGGAAGCGGTTTCGCACGGCGCCGCCGGCCACCAGCGCCAGGCAGGCCAGCAGGAACGCCAGGGTCGCCAGCAGCGGGCTCGGCAGCGAGCTGAGAGCGGACGCGATATCGGCGTGCACGACGCCCGGGTTCACGACCTGCCCGCCCAGCCTGACGGGCGCCGAGCCCGCGCGGGCGGCGCGCGAGATCGACCTCTGCTCGGCCGGCGTGGCCGCGACCGGCGTGAGCGCTTCCGCGCCGCTCGAGCCCGAGCTCCCGCCACCCGCCGCGGCCAGCTGCGCCTGGCGGATCATGGACGAGCAGCTCGTGTACTCTTCCGCGTCCGCCGAGAGCTCCTTGAGCGCCTTGCTGTAGTCGCTCTGGCTGAAGCCGCTCAGCGACTGGCCGTGGGTGCAGCGCTGGATGATCGTTTCGCCGACGTCCGCACTCGCGGGCTGCGCACCGGCCAGCGCACAGATGACCAGCGCGGCCGGCAGGGCGAGCCGGCTGTGGAGGCGTGTGAAGCTCATGAGCTGACCCGGCAACGCTACCAGCGGCCGCGGGTGAGGCGCACGGCTTGACATCAAGCTAGGTGCGCTGCCGGGAAAGTCCAATGCTCGACAGGGCGCGCGAGAAGCCCTCGGCCCATGCATCGTGGCTATAGGCGGCCACCTCCGCGCGTCCCGCGGCCCCCAGCCGCGCGCGTAGCGCGGGGTCGCCTGCGAGGCGCTCGATCGCGCCCGCGAGCGCCCGCGCATCGCCCGCCGGGACGACCAGGCCGGTCTGCTCGTCGCGGACCAGCCCGCCGGCGGCCGCCCCCACGGCGTCGCTGGCCACCACGGCCAGCCCGCGGTTCATTCCCTCGTTGACGACCAGGCCCCACGGCTCCCGGAAGGTGGCCGTGGCGATCGATGGCACCACCAGCACGTCCGCGGCCGCGTACACCTCGCGTAGCTCCGCCGCCGACAGCGGCGGCAGGCTGAGCACGTCGTGCGCGCGGGCCTCGCGGCCCGCGGCCGGTCTGGCGTCCGCCTGCGCGCCGCCGACCAGCACCAGCGCGGCGGAGCCGGGCGCCAGCCGTGCCGAGCTCCAGGCCTCCAGCAGCACGTGCACGCCCTTCGCCGGCGCGGGCCGCGCGACGAACAGGAACTTCGTCTGTGCCGACGCGGGCCAGCCCGGCTCCCGCGGCGGGCCGACCTCGCTTGCACGCCAGAAGTCGTTGTCGACCGACTGCGGCGCGACGTGCACGTTGTGCGCGCCGCGGGCGCGCACATAGGCGCTGACGTGCGGTCCGTAGGTGACCACCGCGTCGGCGGAGCGGTAGATGTGACGCAGCGGCAGGTAGCTGAGCGCATGCGCGGCGCTGCGCGGGTGCGCCCACAGCGAAGCCCAGAGGACCAGCGGGGTGCGCCCGGCGCGGGCGCCCGCCCACGTCGCCAGCAGCGCCAGGCGTCCCCCGGTCGAGGCTACGACCGCGCGATGGGCGTCGCCGCCGGCCAGCCGCGCGAGCTGCGCGGGACGCGCGTGCTGGCTGGGGAACGGAAGCTCGCCCGCGTGGTCGGCACCGCCGTGCAGGCTGCGGCCGCCGAACAGGGCCACCTCGATCCCCTCGCGTTCGTGCAGGCGGGCCAGCGCGCCCGCGCGGTAGGCGGGGACGTGCCCGGTGACGAACAGCAGCGGCTTCATGCGAGCGCGTGCGCGTAGGCTGCGAGCGTCTGTTTGCCGCAGCGCTCCCAGGTGAAGCTGGCCGCCACCGTCGCGCGCGCGCGCTGACCCGCCTCGCGCAGGCGGTGCGGGTCCGAGAGCAGCTCGTCGATGCGCTGGGTGAGCCGCTCGATGTCGCCGGGCGGAACCAGCAGGAAGCCGTCGCCGGCCGCGGCGATCTCCTCGGGCCCGGGCTCGCCCCGGCATCCGATCGCCGGCACGCCCGCGGCCATCGCCTCGATGTAGGCGACCCCGAACGCCTCCTCGGTGGAGGGCATCACGAACAGCGTGCAGCGCCGTGCCCGTTCGAGGGCCTCCTGCGGCGCGAGCTGGCCGTGGAAGTCCACCCTGTCGGCCACGCCCAGCCGAGCCGCAAGACCTTCCAAGGGCACGCGCTCGGGCCCTTCGCCGACGATCGAGTAGCGCAGCGTGGGGTGGCGGCCGGCGAGCACCGCGAGCGCACGCAGCACGTCGCCGTGGCGCTTGCGCGCGACGAGGTGCGCGACCGTGACGAGCGACGGCGCCGCGGCTCCCAGCTCGTGGCGCTGGGCGGCGCGCGTGTCGGGCAGGTCGGCGCCGAGGTGCACCACGCGGGTCTCGCCGGCACCAGCCGCGCGCGCGAGCTCGGCCACGCCCTGGCTGTTGGCCAGCACGAGCCTGGCGGCACCGAGGCCGCGCGCGACCGCGCGCGCGCCTGCCGCACCCTGCCTGGCCGTGTAGAGCACGTCGCCGCCGTGGACCGACACGACGAGGGGCGTTCGCAGTCGCGTCCGGCGCACGGCGTCGGCCGCGGGCACGGCGTTGTGGGCGTGGACGAGATCGAACGCAAACGAGCGCGCCAGCCGTCGCAGCGCGAGCCCCAGCGCCGGAGCGGCCCACGCGCCCCAATCCGCGTATCCCCGTGTGCGCGGCGGCGAGAGGTAGCGCACGTAGGTGACCGGCAGGCCGTCGCGCACCTGCCGGTGCGGCTCGCGCAGGAGCGCCCCCAGCGAGCGGCCGGCCGCACCCGCTCCGGCGGCGAGGGCCGAGCGAGGTGGCACCAGCCGGTGCAGCACGATCACGCGCACATCCGCTCCCGCATCGCGCGCGGCCATCGCCTGGCGGTGCGCCCACACGCCGAGCACCGGGTCGCGTGCGCTCGGGTAGAACTCGGCCACGACCGCGACCCGCGGCCGGCTGCTGCGCGAGACGCTCACCAGCGGCGGTGGGTAGCGAGTGTGCGTTCGGCCTCCCACGCCTTGACGTACGGGCGATCGGCGAGGAAGGCGCGTGCCTCCGCGACGGCTTGCGTGCGCCCGTAGGCGCTCGCCGCGGGCGCCGCGCGGTGGCCGATCGCCACGGCGTCGACCACGCCGCAACGCCAGCCGTGCTCGCGTGCGAGCGCCGCCCAGTGGACGTCCAGACCCCAGCCCATGCTCAGCTCCGGGAACGGCAGCAGCACGTCGAAGGTGGCGCGCGCGAACGCCGTCACCGGGCCGATCTCCACGAAGCGGGTCTCGCGCACCACGCTGCCGGCGTGCCGTCGCGTGACAGACCACGCCGCGTGCGAGTGCAGACGGTGGGCCGGCTGGGCGAGCGCGAGCGAGAAGCGCTCGCAGAGGAACAGGAAGCGGTCGAGAAAGCCGTGCGGGAGCTCCACGTCGTCGTCGACCACGAGCAGCCAGTCGTGGTCAGCCGGCGGGTGGGCGGCCAGCAGCAGGTTGAGGTTCTCGAACTTGCCGCGGCCGTCCGCGGCGCACGTGCGCAGCTCGACGTCGTGGCGGGAGCGCTCCAGCTCGACGCCGATCCGCGCGGCCAGCTCGCGCCGCTGCGGGCGCACCACGCCGAGGGCGAGCACGCGGCGCCGCGGCGGTGCCTGCCGCGAGGCCAGCTCGAGCCGCCTGCGTCTGCCGCTGGCGAGCTCCCAGGCGTCCAGCGCCTCGTCGATCACGCCGCGGCGCACTCCGTCGAGGCCGCCGACCGTGCCGCTCGTGCCGGACAGGAAGTCCTCCGCGCCGGCGCCCGTGGGTGCCGGCCCAACACCCGCGAACCGCTCACGCAGTCCCTCGCGCAGGCGCCCGGCGCTGTGGGCGGCCATCGTCAGCCCGGCCGGGCAGCGGCGACGGAGCACGTGGCCGAGGCATCCAAGCAGTGTGGTCAGCTCGCGGCCGAGGGACGGTGCCCGGCCGCGGCGGGCGTCGAAGCGGCGCGCGGCGAGGCCGCGTACGAACGCAGCCCGCGAGAGCGCGCGCAGCCGTGCGTCGGACCCCGAACGGCGATGCGCGACGGCGGCCGCGGCCACGTAGACCACGCGCGCGCCCGGAGCGTCGGATCGCAGGCGTTCCTGCCACTCCTGCTCGTCGCCGCCGTGCGCGAGCGTCGGGTCGAACGGCCCGACGCGCTGCAGCGCCGTGCGGCGGATCGCCATGTTGGCGCCCCAGGCGAAGCTCGCGTCGGTGTCCTGCGGTCCGAGGTCCAGCGCGGTGATCGGTGCACCCTCCGCTCCGCAGCTGCGCGGGCTGCGGCCCTCCAGGCGCGGCCTGATCGGCCCCGTGAACACCTCCACGTCCGGGTGCGCGGCGGCGGCGGCGAGCAGCGCGGCGAGCCAGCCGGGCGCCGCCTCGATGTCGTCGTCGACGAACACCACGAGCTCGCCGCGCGAGCGTTCCACGCCCGTGTTGCGCGCCACGTTCAGGCCCAGGGGCCGCGCGTGCGGCTCGTAGCGGGCGCCGAAGCGCTCCACCAGCGCGCGCGCCTGCGGCGAGGCGCCCGCGTCGTCGACCACGAGCACCTCCGCGCCGAGCTCGGCGGCCGCGGACGCGATCGACGCGAGCGCCACCTCGAGGTAGCGCAGGCGCGCCCTGGTTGGGATCACGATCGAGGCCCGCGGCGTCATCTTGCCGGGACAGTCTAGGTTTGCGCCATGGTCCTGTTCCTGCACAACCGCTACCGCACCACCGGGGGGGAGGAGCGAGCGGTGCAGGACCTGATGTGGCTCGTGCGCGAGCAGCTGGGCGAGGATGCCGAGCTGCTCGCCCGCGACTCCGCCGCGCTCGGCCGGGGCCGTGCGGCGCTGGGCCTGCTGCGCGGCGGCTCCCAGCCCGAGGACGTGGCCCGCGCGGTGCGCCTCAGCGGTGCGCGCGTGATCCACGCCCACAACCTCGCGCCGGCGCTCGGCTGGCGCGCGCTGGCCGCGGCGCGGGCGGCGGGCGCGCGGGTCGTGTTGCACCTGCACCAGTACCGCCTGGTGTGTGCGATCGGCGTGTGCTTCACGCGCGAGGCGGAGTGCACGCGCTGCCACGGACGCAACACCCTAGCGGGCGTGCGGCTGAACTGCCGGGGGAGCGTTCCCGAGTCGCTCGCCTACGGCGTCGCGCTCGCGCTCTGGCAGCGGCGCATGGTCGAGCAGGCCGACGCAGTGATCGTGCCGAGCCGCTTCGCGCGCGAGCGGCTGCGCGAGCTGGGCGCGCCCCTTCGCTGGGACCGCGTGCACGTGCTGGCTCCGCCGCTGCGCGCGCTGGGCGGCCCCGCACAGGCGCCCGCGCGCGAGCGTCCGGCTCGGGGCGCAGGCGCGTACGCGCTGGTGGTCTCGCGACTGTCCGCGGAGAAGGGCGTGGACGTGGCGATCGACGCCTGCCGGATGGCGTCGATGCCGCTCGTGGTGGCGGGCGAGGGGCCGCACTACGCGCAGCTGCGCGAGCGCGTGCGCGGCGCCGACGTTCGCTTCCTCGGGCACGTCGACGACGCCGAGCTGGACGGCCTGCGCGCCGGCGCCGCGATCGCGCTCGTCCCATCGCGTTCGGCCGAGACCTTCGGGCTCGCAGCCGCTGAGGCGATGGCGGCAGGGTTGCCCGTGGCCGCCAGCCGCGTCGGCGCGCTCCCGGAGCTGGTGGAGGAGGACGGCCTCGTGGATCCCGGCAGCGCGCGCGCGCTGGCGGTCGCGATCGAGCGGCGGGCAGGAGATGTGGCGGCCGGTGAGCGGGGGCGTGCGCGTGCGCGCGCCCTGTGCGCGCCGGAGGTCGCCGCGACGACGCTGGCAGGCATCTACGAGGGCCGCGCCCCGGTGGCGAGCACGTAAGCTGCGGCCGTGTCCGACACCGCGTCCGCGCTGATCACCGGGATCACCGGCCAGGACGGCTCGTTCCTGGCCGAGCTGCTGCTCGAGAAGGGCTATGCGGTCAGCGGCCTTCTCAGGCGCGACCCGGCGGAGGCGCTCGGGGCCTCCGAGCACCTGCGAGGCGAGCTCGAGCTGATCCGCGGCGACCTGCAGCAGCCCGCCACGCTGCGCGCCGCGATCGAACAGGTCCAGCCGCGCGAGGTCTACCACCTGGCCGCGCCGTCGTTCGTGCCCGCCTCCTGGGAGCGTCCCGGCGAGACGATCCACGAGATCGCGGGCTCGTGCGCCGCGATCCTCGAGGCTGTGCGACAGCTGGACCCCCGCGCCCGGGTCTACGTCGCGGCCTCCGGCGCGATGTTCGGCGAGGCTCCCGAGAGTCCCCAGTGCGAGCAGACCCCCTGCCGCCCCACCACGCCGTACGCGATCGCCAAGCTCGCCGCGCACGAGCTCGTGGGCGCGATGCGCCGCCACGATGGTCTGCACGCGAGCTCGGGCATCGTCTACAACCACGAGTCCGAGCGGCGACCGCAGGACTTCGTCACGCGCCGGATCACCCGCGGCGCGGCCGCGATCGCGCTCGGCCGCGCGCGCGAGCTGACGCTCGGCTCGTTGGACGCCGTGCGCGACTGGTCGTTCGCGGGCGACATCGTCTACGGCGCCTGGCTGATGCTCCAGCAGGAGCGTCCCGACGACTACGTGCTGGCCAGCGGCGTGGGGCGCACGGTCGCCGAGTTCGCGCGCGTCGCCTTCGAATGCGTGGGCCTGGACGCCGAGCGTCACGTGCGCGTGGACCCGGCGCTCGTGCGGTCCTCCGAGGGTACCCCCAGCGTGGGCGATCCCGCGCGGGCGCGCGAGCGGCTCGGCTGGCGCCCACGCGTGAGCTTCGAGGAGCTCGTGCAGCGAATGGTCGAGGCCGACATGCGCGAGCTGCAGCTCGCCGGCCGCGCCCGCTGAGCGCGCGCCCAGCCTTCGCGCCAGCGCCAGCGGGCGCCGACGAAGAGCGCGGGCTCGTCCAAGAGAGGCCCTACACTGGCGCCGGATGACCACGGTCGGCGTGATCGGGCTGGGCTACGTGGGCTTGCCGCTGGCGGTGGCCTTCGCGCAGGAGGGTTGTGATGTCGTGGCCGTCGACCTGGACGCGCGCAAGGTCGAGGCGATCGCCGCCGGGGAGTCCTATGTGGAGGACGTCTCCAACGAGTCCCTCGGCCAACTGGAAAGCCGCATCCACGCGACCACCCAGTACGCGGCGCTGTCGCAGGCCGAAGCGGTGCTGATCTGCGTCCCCACGCCGCTCACCCGCAATCGCGAGCCGGATCTCGGGCCGCTGATCGAAGCCACGCGCGCGCTCGCCGGGGTGCTGAGGGCCGACCAGCTCGTCGTGCTCGAGTCCACCACCTATCCGGGCACCACGCGCGAGCGGGTCGCGCCGCTGCTGGAGGAGTCGGGGCTGGCGGCAGGGCGGGACTTCCACCTGGCCTACTCGCCCGAGCGGGTGGACCCGGGTCGCACCGACCACACGCTGCGCAACACGCCCAAGGTCGTGGGCGGGCTGACCGACGCCTGCGCCGAGCGTGCCCACGCCCTCTACGCGCTCGTCTGCGATCAGGTCGTGGGCGTCTCCAGCCCCGAGACAGCCGAGCTGGCGAAGCTCCTGGAGAACATCTTCCGCTCGGTCAACATCGCGCTGGTCAACGAGCTGGCGATGCTCACCGACCGTATGGGCATCGACGTGTGGGAGGTCGTCGAGGCGGCCGCCACCAAGCCCTACGGCTTCATGCGCTTCGAGCCGGGTCCCGGCATGGGCGGTCACTGCCTGCCGGTCGACCCCTTCTACCTGAGCTGGCGCGCGCGCGAGTTCGACATGGCCACCGAGTTCATCGAGCTCGCCGGGAAGATCAACCAGCAGATGCCCTACCACTGCGTGACCAAGGCCCAGCGCGCGCTCAACGACCGCGGGATGTCCGTCAAAGGCGCGCGCGTGGTGGTCGTGGGCGTCAGCTACAAGCCGGGCGTCGGCGACGTCCGCGAGTCGCCCGCGCTGAAGATCATCTCGCTCCTGCGCGAGCTCGGCGCCGAGGTCGTCTACCACGACCCCCACGTTCCCGGCCTGGCGGAGTTCGGGCTCACCAGCACGCCGCTGGAGCAGGCGCTCGCCGAGGCCGACCTGGCGCTGATCGTGACGGCCCACCCGGGCGTCGACCACGAGCTGATCGCCCGCCGCGCACGCCTGGTGGTGGATCTGCGCGGCGTCACCCGGGCGGCCAGCACGGCGAACGTCGTGCGGCTGTGAAGCCGGAGGGCGCCAGGGCGGCCTGGAGCGCGCGCGGCCTGCTCGTCGGCGAAGGGGTGCAGGTCGGCGAGGACGTCCTATTCGGTGCGCACGTGGTCGTGCACGACAACACGCTGATCGGAGCGGGCTGCGCGATCGAGGACCACGCCGTGCTGGGCAAGCGGCCGCGCCTCTCGCCCCACTCGCAGGCCAGTGGCGAGGTGCGGGGGCTGCGCCTCGCCGAGCGCTGCAGCGTGGGCAGCGGCGCCGTGCTGTTCGCCGGGGCCGAGCTCGGCGAGGCGGTCATCATCGGCGACCAGGCGTTCGTGCGCGAGCGCTGCAGCGTGGGCGCCGGGTCGGTCATCGGCCAGGGCAGCGCGCTCGACAACGACGTGCTCGTCGGTGCTCGCGCGAGGGTGCAGTCGCGGGTCTACCTGACCGCGTTCACGGTGGTGGAGGACGACGTGTTCATCGGCCCGGGAGCGCTCACTACCAACGACCACACGATGGCCCGCCACGACCGCGATGCGCCGCTGCGCGGGCCGACCCTGCGGCGCGCGTGCCGCGTCGGCGGCGGTGCGGTGATCCTGCCAGGCGTGGAGGTGGGCTCGGAGGCGTTCGTCGCGGCCGGCGCGGTCGTCACGCGCGACGTGCCCGCGCGGGCGGTGGTGATGGGCGTGCCCGCCCGGGTCGCGCGGGAGGTCCCGCCGGAGGACCTGCTCGAGCGCTGGCGCCCGCAGGACTAGATGGCCGCGGAGCGCGCGGCGGCGAGCACCTGCTCGGCCTGCTCGCGCGTCAGCACCGGGCTCATCGGGATCGCCAGGTGCGTGCTCGCCGCGTGCTCGGTCGCGGGAAGCTCCACGCCCTGCGCCCACCTGCGCATCGGCGCCTGGCGGTGCACCGGCGTGCGGTAGTAGGGCTTGTGGCCGATGTCGGCCGCGGCGAGCGCCGCTTCCAGGCGCTCGGCCTGCGGGTGCCCGACGACGTAGAGGTGCCAGGCCGGCGCGGTCCCTGCGGTGGGCGTGGGCAGCTTGACGAACTCTCCCAGGCCGGCTTCCTCGTAGTGACGCCCGGCCCGTCGCCGGCCATCGGCGAGCGCGTCGAGGTGCGGGAGCTGGACGCGCAGGATCGCCGCCTGGAGCTCGTCCAGCCGCGAGTTGTAGCCCACCTGCTCGTAGGTGACCTTGTCGCGCGAGCCGTGGAAGCGCAGCGTGCGAGCGCGCTCGGCGATCTCCTGCTCGCGGGTCGTGATCGCCCCACCGTCCCCGAAGCAGCCCAGGTTCTTGGAGGGGAAGAAGGAGAACGTGGCGGCCGTCCCGAGCGCGCCCGGCCGCCCGGCTGTCCCGGTCGAGCCGGCCGCCTGGGCGGCGTCCTCCAGCACCGGCACGCCGAGCGCCTCGATCTCGGCGACCGGCGCGAGGTTGCCGAACAGGTGCACCGCGATCACCGCCTTCGTGCGCGGGCTTAGCGCGGCCCGGACCGTCTCCGCGGTCACGCAGTAGGTGTCCGGGTCGATGTCGCAGAACACCGGTGTGGCGCCGGTCGGCGGTATCGCCTCGGCCGACGCGTAGAAGGTGAACGAGGGCACGACCACCTCGTCGCCCGGCCCCACGCCCATGGCGCGCAGGGCGATCGTGATCGCCTCAGTGCCGTTGGCCACGCCGACCGCGTGCGCGGCGCCGCAGTAGGCCGCGAACTCCTGCTCGAACGCGCTCACCTCCGGGCCGAGGATGTAGCGCTCGGACTCCAGCACGCCCTCGATCGCGCGGCGCAGCTCCGCCCGCAACGCGATCAGCGGCGTGGAGGTGTCGAACAGTGGCACCCCCATCGGCCTCAGCGCCCCGCCAGCAGCTCCAGGTCGGCGCGCGTCATCAGCCGGATGAGCTCCTCGAAGGTCGTTTGCGGCCGCCAGCCGAGGTCGCGCTCGGCCTTGCCCGGGTCGCCGATCAGGTGATCCACCTCGGCCGGACGCACGAACGCGGGATCGATCGTCACGTACTGCTCGAAGTCGCCGAGCCCTGCCTCGTCGAAGGCCACCTCGCAGCATTCGCGCACCGAGTGGGCTTTCCCGGTGGCGATCACGTAGTCCTCCGGAACGTCGCGTTGCAGCATCAGCCACATCGCTTCCACATAGTCCTTGGCGTAGCCCCAGTCGCGTTCTGCGTCGAGGTTCCCCAGCCGCAGCTCCTTCTGCAGGCCCTGGCTGATCGCCGCCGCGTGCCAGGTGATCTTGCGCGTCACGAACTCCAGGCCGCGGCGTGGGGAGTTGGAGATCACGAGGCGCCCAACGCCGGCACAGAACCTCCCGCTCTCGGTCTCGACGTCGAAGGTCCATTCGTCGTCGGGCACGATTGCCGGCACGACCTTGCGAACCTCGGCGGGGTTCTTGCGCAGGTGTTGACCTTTTGCGCCGACCTTGACCGCCGACGCCAGGTTGAGCTGGTAGTAGGCCTTACCTGCGCGGTACTCGACATACACCGACGCGGGCTGGCCGGCGAGGTGGTACATCCAGCAGAGACCCTGCGCGAGCACGGGGCTGTTCGTCTTGATCGACGCGCCGTTGCCCTTCTTCAGGCCGTCGCCGGCGTAGTAGCCCTTCAGGAAGGCCGCCTGGATCTCCTCGTCTCCGTTGAGGATCAGCGGCGGGACCTGCTTGAGTGAGCTGGGGGTGTACAGCTGTTCGCGCAGCCATAGTGCGATGCCGTGGCCGCTGGTCAGCTCCACTTGCTCGACTGAAGCCTGCTTATTCCATCCCGACGCCTTTGTTCGTTCCCGCGAGGAGCCCATGAACAGGCGCGACCAAAGCACCGATACGCGCAAACGCAGGTGGGGATCGTTGTTAGTGAACGATGGTGTCCCGCGGCCGCGGGGCACGTACCCGTCGGCGGCCATGAGACCGAAGAACTCAGCGAGCTCGCTTGTCGCCACTCCCCAGGTCGTATGTTCTGGCATCTCGTCAGAGAGCGCCAACTCGTCGCCCGGCTCAACATCCCGGGCCGAGACCTTCTGAAAGTCGGCGTGCAGCATGTTGTGGTGGGCCGTAACGTCGACGACTCCCGCGCGGGCCTGTATCGAGACGAGCTCATGATCGGGATCGGTACGCCTGCGCCGTGTCGCAGTGATGGTCGTAATCGGTGTCCAGCCGTCCCCGTCCCACACCTCCAGAAACGACTTCGGTAGGAAGTGCTGGACGGACCCGCCCTTGTGCAGCAGCGGCACGAGGTCGGCCGGCGTGGCTACCGAGATCAGCCCGTCGTTCCGTATCAACAGGGGGGTTGAGCTTGATAGACACTCGTGGTTAAAAAGAATCCCCGAGGTCGCGTGCAGATCGTAGGACTCGCGGTAGTTGACCGTGATGAAGTGGCCGTAGGCCTTGGCGACCCCGTAGGGCGAGCGGGGGTAGAAGGGGGTCTTCTCGGTCTGGGGGACCTCGAGCACCTTGCCGAACATCTCGCTGGAGGAGGCCTGGTAGAAGCGCGCCTGCGGGCACACTTCGCGCATCGCCTCGAGCATCCGCGTGACGCCCACGCCCGTGAACTCCGCGGTCAGCGTTGGCTGTATCCAGGACACCGCCACGAAGGACATCGCGGCGAGGTTGTAGATCTCGCTGGGCCGGGCGGCCCGCAGCGCGTCCACGAGCGAGCGCTGGTCGAGCAGGTCTCCCTGGTGCAGCGTGATGCGATCGCGGATGTGCTCGATCCGCTCGAACTTCTCGGTGGAGGCCCTGCGCACCATCCCGTGCACCTCGTAGCCCTTCTCGAGCAGCAGCTCTGCGAGGTAGGAGCCGTCCTGGCCGGTGACGCCCGTGATCAGGGCTGAACGACGGTCGTTCATGCGCGGCAGCCTATCGGTCGCCGCTGCCGTCCCCGCCCGACGGCCGGGGCGGGCTCACCTGGCGCCCGACGTCTGCGGGGCGGCCGCTCGTGGCTGGTCCGCGGGCGGCTCGGCGGCGCGTATGCGGCCCGCGTCCCGCAGGCCGCGCAGCCAGCGGACGGTCGACGCGATCCCGTCCTCGGCCTCGATCCGGGCCTGCCAGCCCAGCAGCCGGCGCGCCTTCTCCACCGACGGCCAGCGCCTCTGGACGTCGACCTCGAAGCTCGGGAGGTGCGCGAGCGCGAACTCCTGCGGGTCCTCGCCGCAGGCGCTCCAGACGATGCGGGCGATCTCCGCGACGGTCAGCTCGCGCGAGGCGGAGATGTTGAAGTCCTCGCACAGGCCCGCGGGCGAGCTCATCGCGGTGACGATGCCGTCGGCGATGTCGTCCACGTGGGTGAGGGTGCGCGTCTGCTGCCCCGAGCCGAAGATCTCGAGCGGCCGCTGCCCGGAGAGCACCTTGCTGATCAGGTCGGGCACGGCGTGGGCGATGCCGGGCTCGGGATCGGGCATCTCGCCGGGCCCGTAGGCGTTGAACGGGCGGCAGATCGTGTAGGGCAGGCCGTGCTCCTCGTGGGCTGCGCGGCAGTAGACCTCGCCGGTCAGCTTGGAGTAGCCGTAGGCGGATCTCGGCACGGGGCAGTCCGGCAGGTAGTCCTCGGGCGTGGGGAACACCTCGGCGCGCTCGAACACCATCGAGGAGGAGACGTATACGAAGCGCTCCACGTGCGCGTCGAGCGCGGCGCGCACGACCGCGTTGTAGAGAGCGTTGTTGACCTCCGTGAGCGTGTAGGGCAGGCGGTGGAAGTTGGCGATCCCGCCCACGATCGCGGCCAGGTGGATGACCTGGGCGCAGCCCTCGGTGGCCGCGCGGGCCTCGCGCGCCACGCGCAGGTCGCCGGTGTGCACCTCGCAGCCCTCGCGCATCCACTGGGGCGCGCTGCGCTGGTCGGACACGCGCACCTCGTAGGCGGGATCCGCGAGCAGGCGCCTGACGACGGCCGCACCGATCGTGCCGGCGCCACCGGTGACGAGGACCCTGCTCAACCCGGCGCTCCGAGGGCGGCCAGCTCGGAGGCGTAGGCGAAGACCTGGGCCCCGCCCCAGCAGTTCCAGGGGTCCACCACCAGGCAGTCGCCGGCGGCCCGCTCGGCGATCGCGGCGAGTACGTGGGGGCTGCGGAACTCGGTGTGGTTGGTGGCGAGCACCACCAGCTCGGCGCCCGCGAGGGCCTCCTCCAGCGGCGCGGTCGGCCCGGCGACGTGCGGGTCGTGAACGACGACGTCGGCCAGCTCGCGCTCGAGCAGGCGGATCAGCTTGTGCGCGAGCGAGTCGCGCTCGTCGTCGGTGTCCGCCTTGAATGCGAGGCCGAGCACGGCGACCTTGCGGTTGGCGAGCGAGCCGAGGCGTCGCTTGGCGCCCTCGATCAGGAACAGTGGCACCGACTCGTTCACGCGCGAGACCGCCAACAGCATGCCCGGAGCCGCCGAGCGCTCCTCCGAGAACGCGAAGTCCTTGCGCAGGCAGGTGCCGGCCGTGAAGCCGGGCTGCGCGATCCCGCCGCGCGGGTAGTCGCGGTTGATGAGGTCGATCACCTCGAACACGTTCGCCGCGTATCGCTCGCAGTCCATCATCAGCAGGTTGGGCAGCGCGAAGTGCGTGTAGCGCAGGATGTTCGTCCAGATCTTCGCGAGCTCGGCCTGCACGGGCGTGGTCTGCACGACGGGCGCGCCGAATACCCCGAACAGCTCCGCCACGACCTCCCCCGAGCGCGCGCCGACGCCGCCGATGATGCACGGCAGCGTGTCGATCTCCTCCAGGAAGCGCCCGGCGGCGATCCGCTCGGGCGCGTGCGCCACGAACACCTCCTCGCCGATCTCGAACCCCCGGTGCTTGGTCAGGTAGCCCGCGACGAAGTCGGTCGTTCCGGGAGCCACGGTCGAGCGCAGCGTCAGCGAGTGGCCGGCCGCGAGCACACCCAGCAGGTCGTCCAGCGCGGAGCGGATGTCGCGCATGTCGATCTCGATGTGCGAGAAGGACGGCGTGCCGAGCGTGATCACGATGTGGCGCGCGCGGGCCGCGTCGGCCACCCGCTCGGACAGCGTCAGGCGCGGCTCGGCGCGCCCGCTCACCACGCGCTCGAGCAGCTCCTGCCCGCCGGTCTCCTGGAAGGGCATCCTCCCGTCGGCCACCGCACCCAGGCGGGCGGCGTCGTTGTCGATCCCGATCACCGTCAGGCCCCTGTCGGCGAACGACAGCGCCAGCGGCAGCCCGACGCGCCCGAGGCCGACCACAGCGACGTCGGCGTTGCTCTGCGAAAGGCTCATGCAGCGCAAGCGTAGCGGTGCCCCGAGGAGACCTGCGCCCCCTGGCGCTCAGCGATCGCGCGCTTCCGCGCCCGCGGCCCGGCCGCGGTGGCGCAGGTACTGGCCGAGGAACTCCACGACGAAGCGCGGGTTGTAGCGGGCGTAGCGCCGCCACAGGCGGCGGGGCTCGCGCGAGAGGCGGTAGGCCCACTCCAGCCCCGCGCGCTGCATCCACGGAGGCGCCTGCGACACGAGGCCGGCGTGGAAGTCGAACGCCGCACCTACGCCGACCAGCAGCGGCGCGCGCAGGCGGGGGCGCATCCGCAGCATCCACTCCTCCTGCTTGGGCTGCCCGATGCCCACCCACACGACCGCCGCGCCCGAGCCGTCGATGTCGGCGATCACGCGCTGCTCCTCCTCGGCGGTGAGCGCACGGAACGGCGGCGAGAAGCCCCCGGCGATGCGCAGTCCGGGGAAGCGCTCGCGCAGCCGTCGCTTCAGCAGCTCCAGCGCCTCCTCGGTGCGACCGCCGTAGAGGTAGACGGGAATACCCGTGCGGGCCGCGCGGGCGCAGAACGCCGCCATCAGGTCGGGGCCGTAGACGCGCGTGGCGCGGCGATGGCCGAGCAGGCGCAGGGCCCACACGAGTGGCTGGCCGTCGGGGACGGCGAGCGTGGCCCCGAGCACGGCCGCAAGCGCCTGCTCGTCCTCGCGCGCGCACATGACGAGGTTGACGGCCGCCGCGGTGACGTAGCCGCGACCGTCCGCGGCGATCATCGCCTCCATCCAGTCGAGCACCTCCTCGTAGTCGGATACGGCCAGCGGGATGCCCAGCACCTCTGCACGCGGCGGCAGTCGTGGCCAGGAGGGTTGCGGCGAGGTGGCGTCTAGCGAGGAGATTGCGTGAAGATAACCGCACCCGTGACGATCGACGGCGACTTCTGGAGGGGGCGGCGCGTGCTCGTCACCGGCCACACGGGCTTCAAGGGCGCGTGGCTGTCGCTGTGGCTGCAGTCGCTCGGCGCGCGCGTGAGCGGCATCTCCCGTGGCGTGCCCACCCGCCCTTCGCTGTACGAGCTCGCCGACGTGGGCGCCCACATGGACGAGCTGACCGTGGACGTGCGCGACGCCGCCGCGATCGGCGACGCGCTCGCGCGGTGCGAGCCGGAGATCGTGCTGCACCTCGCGGCCCAGCCGATGGTGCGGCGCTCGCTGCGCGACCCGCTGCTCACCTACGAGGTCAACGTCGGCGGCACCGTCAACCTGCTCGAGGCCGTCCGGCGCGCTCCCCACGGTGTGCGCGGCGTGGTCGTCGTGACGTCGGACAAGTGCTATGAGAATCGCGGCGGGGGCTTGCGCCGCTTTCGCGAGGACGACCCGCTCGGCGGCGATGACCCCTACTCGAGCTCAAAGGCGTGCGCCGAGCTCGTCACCGCCGCTTACAGGGCCTCGTTCGCGGGCGCGGCCGACTCGCCGCGCCTGGCCACGGCGCGCGCCGGAAACGTGATCGGCGGCGGCGATTGGGGGGAGGACCGGCTGCTGGCGGACGTGCTGCGTGCGGTGGAGCGCGACGAGCCGTTGCGCGTGCGCAACCCGCTAGCGGTGCGCCCCTGGCAGCACGTGCTCAGCCCGCTCGGCGGCTACCTGCGGCTCGCCGAGGAGCTGTGGGTGGCGCCGGGTGCCGCCCGCGCCTGGAACTTCGGGCCGCGGCCTGACGACGAGCTCACGGTCGGCACGATCGTGGAGCGCTTGGCCGGGCTGTGGGACGGCGAGCTGCGCTGGCAGCCCGACGACGGCCCGAACCCGCCGGAGGCGGCGCACCTCGCGCTCGACTCGGCCGCCGCCGAAGGTGAGCTGGGCTGGCGGCCCGCATGTGCCCTCGACGACGCCCTCGCCCTGGTCGTCGCCTGGCACCGTGCGCACCGGCGCGGCGCCGACATGCGGCAGGTGAGCCTCTCGCAGATCGCCGACCTGGCGGCTGGACGAAAAGACGAGTAGATGGAATTGAGTGGCTGACCGGAATTCACTATGTTGGCATGGTGAGCCCGCTGCCCCTCCGCCGCTACCGTGCCGACCGCCTGCTCCGAGAGGAGTTCGACGCGCTCCGGGGCCGGGTGCTGAGGAGCGTGCGCGGGCGCCTGCTGGCCGCCGGCGCCAGCCTCGACCAGAGCGATCTGGAGGCGTGCTACGCCCACGCGTGGCAGGGCCTGTACGCGGCCACGCTGGCGGGAGAGCAGATCGCCAACCCCTCCGGCTGGCTCGTGCTCGTGACGTTTCGCCGGGCGATCGAGGAGTGTCGCGCGCGACGCCATCTGCTGGTGGGTACAGGTCCCGGTCTCCCAGGGGAAGGGCGCTCCGGCGAGCGCAGCGAGGAGGGTCGGGCGGCCAGCGGCCAACTCGACCTGGCCGAGCAGCTCGATGACCGCGTGCGCCTGCGCTCGCTGCTTGAGGCACTGCGGGGCCGCCTGAACGCACGCGAGCGCGAGGCGGCCACGCTCTGCTACCTGCAGGGCCTCTCCCGCGCCGAGGCGGCGGCGCGCATGGGCTTGAGCGAGGCGCGCATGCGCAAGCTGATGGAGGGCCGCGCGCCGGGGCGGCCCGGTGTGGCCGCCAAGATGGGCGCGCTGGTGGACACCATCCGCGAGGGCGGCTGGTGCGAGGAGCAGGGCTCGCTGATGCGCGCGCTGGCCTTCGGCATGCTCGACCCCGACGGGGAGCGCTACGAGCTCGCCACGATGCACCGCCGCGAGTGTCCGGCCTGCCGAGCCTACGTGCTCTCGCTGCGCGGGCTCGCGGTCGTGCTCCCGCCGCCGCTGCATCCGCTCGCGCTGCTGCCGGGGGCGCTTGCCCAGGCCGGCGCGCGCGGCGGTGCGCTCGGCTCGGCCAAGGGCACGGCCGCGGCCGGGGCGCTCGGCTCCGCCAGGGGGGCCGCCAGCGGCGCGAGCGCCGGCACGCTGTCGGCCACGGGAGCGGCCGGGGCGGGAGGCGCGGCCGGCGGCGCCGGAGGTGGCTGGGCGCTCGTGGGCGGGCCGCTCGGGGCCAAGCTCGCGGTTGGCTGCCTGCTCGCGCTCGGCATCGGGGCAGGGTGCGCGGTGCTGAGCGCAGGCGGCTCCCGCGGCGCCCACTCCTCAGGCCGCACGCACCTCATCCGCGTCCGTCCGGCCGGTGGTCCCTACGTTCCGGGAGCGGCCGGCGCGCTGGCCGCCTCGCCACGGGCGCTCGCCTCGGTCCGCGCGAACGCCGCTGCCGGCGGGCAGCGGGTGGCGCGCGGCGAAGTGGGCCGGGGAGCGAGCGCCGAACGCGAGTTCACACCGGAGCAGGGCGCCGCCGGCGGTGCGTCGGCGGCCGGAGCGCCGGCCGTGACGTCGGCCGCGTCGTCGTCCTCGTCTGCGCGGAGCTCCGCTCCGCCCGCCTCGGCGGCGTCGGCGCCGAGCTCCTCGGCGCAGCCGTCGGCGGCCGAACGCGAGTTCTCGCCGTGAGGCGAGCCGCGTGGGGCGCGGTCACTCTTTGGGGAAGACCTTGCCGAGGCGCGCGAACGCGAGCGGGTTCCCCCGCGGGCGAAGCTTCCCGGTGGCGAGGGCGCGGAGCGGGTCCAGCCGCTGGCCGACGATGTCGACCCAGTCCTGGTAGGAGAGGCGCAGGCGCAGGTCGGGCGCGGACGCCTCGCCCTCAGAGACCGAGCTCGAGCCGTTCTCCACGGTGAGATGCCAGGTTGGGATGTCGGGGTCCGTGAACTCCCACTGGAAGGTCGTCGCCTTGCGCAGGCCGTGAGCGGGGTTGACCTGGCGCCGGATCGTGTCGAACAGCAACGCCACGGTCTCGCGATCGCGCTGCGTGGGGCCCTCCCGCACGCCGATCACGCCGGCCTTCGCCAGCGCACGTCCGCGCTGGGAGATCTCCAGCGGCGAGAGGCCCGGCGGCAGCAGCGGCGGACCGGGCAGCGTGTCGATCGCCAGGCCGGCCGAGCGCAGCTTGGTCGTCATCGAGGTCACCCCTTCCACGCCCACGTCGTCGAGGGTGGCGTTGAAGACGGTGATGTAGCGCTCGTCCCAGCCCGGGGGCATCAGCACCTGGGAGGTGAAGCCGTTGACTTCGCGCAGCATGCGCGCGACCGCCCTGGGCACGCCGACGGGGTCTTCTCGGTTGAGGTCAGCCAGGAGCTTGACGCCGAAGCCGATATGACGTTGCTCATCGGCGGCGATGTTCGCCATGCCCTGGCGGAACGCGGGCAGCTTGTCGCGTTCCTGCAGGTAGCCGCAGATGAAGTGCTGGCCCGGCTGGGCCAGGGAGGCCTCGATGACGATGTGGTAGAGGGTTACCGCCGCGGCGAGGTTCGCGCGGGAGCGGTCGGCGCGGAGCTCCTCGGCCATCCTGTCGAGACGGTCGAAGATCCTGCGGAAGCCCGACGTGAGCTGTGGCTTGATCGCCTGCAAGCCGCTGGAGATGGAGCCGCTGCCGACGCCGCAGACCTCCTGCATGAAGCGCTTGAAGAAGACGGCGTGGCGCGCCTCGTCGACCTGCTGGGTGGTCAGGAAGTACTTCTGCTCCTCCAGCGGCGCCGCGTCGATGTACGGCGAGAGGTTGTCCGCGACCGCGTCCTCGCCCCAGAAGAACAGGCAGTAGTTCCACAGCGCCGCCTGGCGCTCGAACTCGGTGAAGTCCTCCTGCCACTGGCGGGCGTCCTCGCTGAAGTCGAGCTCGGTGGCCGACCAGTTGCCGCGCTCCCAGCGCGCGTAGAGGTCTTCGTAGGAGATCGCGTCGGCCGGCAGGCTCGCCAGGTTGCTGGTCTCCGGTGCCGGTGCAGGGGTCGTGGCGCTGGCCATCTCTCGCTCCGATCGCTTCTAGGGGTCCCCGGTCTCGATAACGGACGCTATCGGAATAACGCTTGCTCTGTCAAGTAGAATCTACGGACCGATGCGACCCGCGGACACCGATCAAGCGATCGCGCCCGAGGAGGCATCCGCCAGCACGCGGATGACCCGGGAGCAGAGCCGCGCCAACACGCGCGAGCGACTGCTCACGGCTGCGCGCAGCGTGTTCGCCCGCTCGGGCTTTCACGGCGCGTCCGTCGAGGAGATCGCCTCCGAGGCGGGCTTCTCCACCGGCGCGCTCTACTCGAACTTCGACGGCAAGGAGGACCTGTTCCTGGTCCTCATGGAGAGGGAGATCGACGAGCACGCGCGCGAGATCGCCGACGCGGTGCGCGAGCGCGCCTCGGTAGCCGAGCGGGCCACGGGCGGCGCGCGGCAATGGATGACGATGATCGAGCGCGAGCCTGACGTGCTGCTGCTGTTCATGGAGTTCTGGGCCTACGGCGTGCGCGACGCGCAGGTCCGCCCGAAGGTGGCCGCGCGCTTCGCCCAGATGCGCGACGTCCTGACCGGCCTGATCGCCGACGGCGTGCGCGAGTTCGATCTCGAGCTGACGATCCCCGCCGAGCAGCTTGCCGTGGCGATCGACGCGCTGGCCGACGGTATCGCCCGCCAGAAGCTCGCTGATCCCCGCGCCGTGCCCGACGAGCTGATGGGCACCGTGCTCTCGCTGCTGCTCGCCGCGGTCACGCGGCCGGCTGTTGGCACAGACACGCGTAGTGGACGGTGAAGGCCCGTCGCGCGAGCGGGGGCGCCAGGCGGTGGGCCGTGCTGCGCAGGCCCCACTTCGCCGTCGCGGTCGCGCGCGCGGCCGGCGTGGCGGCGAAGAACGTGTGCGCGCGCAGAGGCAGAGGATCCTCGAGCTCGGCGCCGATCACCAGGCCGGCGCGGGCGACGATCTGGCGCGCGCCGGCCCGATCGAGGCACTGCAGGTGGCCGACCTCGGCCGCGTGCTCGCGCTTGGCGGCCCGTCGTGCCGACCAGTTGGCCTCGAGCGGCACCTCCACCACGATCGCCGCGCAGACGCGCGCCACCTCTCTGAGCAGCGCGGACGGATCGGGCACGTGCTCGAGCACGTGCGAGAGGATGCCCAGGTCGAAGGCGCGAGCGGCGAACGGCAGCCGCGTCCCGTCGTAGAGCTCGACCGCCGCGATGCCGGGACGCGCGCGTGCGATCGCGACGGCCTCCTGCGCGATCTCCACGCCCGCCAGCCGCTCCGCGAAGCCGCGGCGTTGCAGCCCTGACAGCAGCGCCCCGTCGCCGCAGCCCACCTCGAGGACGCTGGCCGGGCGAACGCCGCCGAGCGCGCACAGCGCGACGACGTGGTCGGCCTTGCCGAGTGCGCCGAGCGCGCGCCAGCGCGAGTACCGGGCGGCGTCGGCGGGCGCTTGCGAGTAGGCCCGTGCGTAGAAGCGGGCCAGGTCCGTGGAGCCCTCCATTGCGAGGATTATCGTGGGGACGATGACCGCCAAGCTCACGGCGTCGCTGCGGCAGGCGCCTGCGACGGTGCCTGCGCTGGCGGCGATGGCGCTGTTCGTGGTGTGGGCGACCGATCAGGCGGGCTATCCGGTCACGCATTGGGCACCCGGCGCTCTGCTCGTGCTCGCGCTGCTCGTGCTCGCCGTCGCGATCGTTGGGCTGCGCCCGGCCGCGGTGGGCCGTCCGGTGCGGATCGCGCTGGCCGCGCTGGCCGCGTACACGGCGCTCAGCTTCCTCTCGATCCTGTGGGCGGGCGTGCCGGGCGACGCATGGGAAGGCGCCAACCGCACGCTGCTGTACCTGATCGTCTTCGCGCTGTTCGCCTGCTGGCCGCAGCGCGGGAGCAGCGCCGCGCTGCTGCTGGGAGGGTGGGCTCTCGCGATGATCGCGCTGGCCGGCTTCGCGCTGCTGCACATCGGCGCAGCGGGCGCCCGCGAGCTGCAGTCGCTGCTGCCCGGCGGTCGCCTGGTGTATCCGAGCGGCTACCCCAACGCGAACGCGGCCCAGTGGTTGATGGCCTTCTGGCCGGCTCTGCTGCTCGCGCGCAGCGAGCGGCTGCCGTGGGGGTTGCGCGGCCTGCTCGCCGGCGGGGCGGTGCTGCTCGCAGAGGTCGCCCTGCTCAGCCAGAGCCGTGGGTCGCTGTACGCCACGCCGGTGATGCTGATCCTCGTATTCGCCCTCCTGCCCGGCCGTACGCGCACGTTCGCCCTGCTGGTGCCGGTCGCGGCGGGCGTCGCCGCGGCGGCGCCCGCGGTGCTTCGGGTCGGCGACCATCTCAGCGGCGGCGCGGTCACATCGGCGAACGTGCACGGCGCGCTGCTGGCGGCCTTCGCGGCGTCGCTCGTGGTCGGGGCCGTGGTGGCGCTCGGTGCGGCCGTGGAGACCCGCCACGCCTTCTCGGAGGGTGCCCGGGCGCGCATCCGCCGAGGCCTGACCGCGGTGGCAATCGCGACGCTCGTGGCGGTGCTCGCGGGCGGCCTGGTCGCGGCGGGCGACCCCGTCACGCGGATCAGGAGCGCGTGGCACAGCTTCAAGGGCGGCTACGGCAGCAACACCACGGGCACCCGCCTGGTCAGCGGGCTGGGCAGCAACCGCTACGACTTCTACCGGGTGGCGCTCGACGAATTCGCCGCGCATCCGCTGGTGGGGATCGGCACGGACAACTTCCAGCAGCAGTACCTCGCGCACGGCCGCAGCAGCGAGACCCCGCGCTATCCCCACAGCGTGGAGCTGCGCGCGCTCACCGAGACGGGCCTGGTCGGCACCCTGCTGCTCGTCGTGGGCATCGTTGCCGCGCTCGTCGGCGGGGGCTCATCGCTGCGGCGAGCCGACCCGCTCGCGCGCGCCGTCGCCGCGGCCGCGCTGGGCGGCTTCGCCTACTGGCTCGTGCACGGGTCCTTCGACTGGTTCTGGGAGTTCGCCGGGCTCGGCGCGCCCGCGTTCGCGATGCTTGGCCTGGCCTGTGCGCTCGCGCCCGTCGCCCGGGCTGCGTCCGCTACCGGCCCTGCGCTCGCTCCTGGCGCTGCGCCCGCGCCGGGAACTGGCGCCGCTGCGGGCGAGCGGGCCGGCCCGGCGCGTGGCGGCGTCGGAGCGCGCGTGGGGGTCATCGCCGGAGTGCTCGTAGCGCTTGCGATCGCCGCCTCGCTGACGGCGCCCTGGCTCAGCCAGCTCGAGGTCGAGCAGGCGGCGCGCATCTGGACACGCGCGCCGCGCGCGGCGTACGCCCGCCTCGACGACGCTGCAGGCCTGAACCCGCTGAGCGACGAGGCATATCTGGTCGCCGGCAGCATCGCGCTGCGCTACGGGGAACTCGCGCGCGCCGACCACGAGTTCTCGCTTGCGCTCGCGCGCACCCCGGCTGACGCCTACGCGACGCTCGAGCGCGGCGCGATCGCGTCGATGCGAGGCGAACGAGCTGCGGCCCTGGTGCTGCTGGCGCGGGCTGCGCACCTGAACCCGCGCGACGCGCTCGCCGCGCAGGCGCTGGACGTGGCGCGCAGAGGGGGCCGCGTGAACATCGATCAGCTCAACAGGCTGATCCTGCTCAAAGCCCAGCAGCTGGCCTAGCTGGCAGCGCCGGAAGTATGGAATCTTTTCTCGACATGGCGGCCGTGCTTCGCTAGCGTGTGCACAGTTCCTCGTCGATTGTCGACCGGGCCGCGCCCCCTTAGCGGGTGCGGCGGGTTGAAGTTGACAAGAGCCGGGAATGTGGCACGGAAAAGGGGGGTGTCGATTGCCCTCGCCGGATCAACGTCAGCCAGGGCAGGCACGCATGACAAGCTACCGCCGCTTCACCATCACAGCCGCGCTGATGGCGCTGCTAGCGTCCGCTGCTGCTCCGGCGGCCGCGCCGGCGGGCTCGCTACTGAGCGGTTACGGCGGCCCGGGACAGGGTAATCAGGCGATCCTCGGCGGGGCGCTGGTGAACGGCCCTCCCGGTGGCGGCGAAGGCGGCGGCGGCCAGGGCTCGGGGAGCTCCCAGGGCAGCGCGGGCGCGCAGCCGCCCGCCACGACCGGTGGCACGACGAGCGGGACGGGCACGGGCGCGGCGAGCCCTCGAGCAGCAGGCACCCACGGCAGCCGCATCCCGGGAGCCTCGGGCGGGGGCGCTGCGCGCTCGGGCGTGCTCGCGACAAGACCGCTTGCAAGCGAAACGGCGGAAGGCTCGCCGGCCCTGGGAGTGTCCAAAGCAGACCTCGTTTACATACTCTTGGGGCTGGCCGCACTGGCCGTCACCGGCGCCTTCACCAGTCAGCTGGCTCGCCGGCCGCGATAGGACGGTTGCGGCTAAAGCCATGCGACGCGCCAGACGAGTAACCACACAAAGGGAAAAGGAACTTCCGCGAGCTTCATGGATCGAACGCGAATAACCCAACAGACCTCTACGTCGGTCGCCCTTCGCGGCGAGCTGACCCACGACGCTCCGTCGCCCAGGGCGCTGCGCGCCGGCACCTTCCGCGGGCCGCTGCAGTGGGCGCTCGAGGGATCCGGCTGGGGCATCGTGCGGCCGACCGTCGACTTCGGCTTCCTGTGCGCTGCGGTGGTCCTCGCGCTGGGCGGCGTCAACGCGACCCTGCACGTGCCGAGCGTGCGCGCGCCGCTGCTCGCGCTGCCGCCACTTGTGCTGCTGCTCTTCTACCTGCGCGGCCTCTACCGCACGCGCCTGCGCGCGCTCGTGCTCGACGGCCTCGTGCCCGTGCTGAGCACCGTGTCGGTCGGTGCGATGGCCGTGGCGGTGCTGGGCATGTACCTCAACAAACAGGTGCCCAGCCAGGGCGACTGGCTGCGCGCCTGGCTGTTCGCGCTGATCGGCGTCGGGCTGGGCCGGGTGGCGCTCTCGCAGGCGCAGCGCTGGGCGCGCGCGCGGCGGCTGGTGGGCAAGCCCGTGCTGATCATGGGCGCGGGCGTCGTCGGCGCGCAGGTCGCGCGGCGACTGGAGAACCACCCGGAGTACGGGCTCGCGCCGATCGGCTTCCTCGACGAGGACCCGCGCTCGGTGGCCGAGGTGGGGGGCAGGGACGTCCCGGTGCTGGGCACGATCGAGGACCTCGAAGACACCGTCAAGCGCACCGGCGTGAAGAACCTGATCGTGGCCTTCTCCTCGGTGGCGGACGCTCGCGTGAGCCGGCTGATCCAGCACTGCCAGGAACTCGGAGTCGACGTGTCGGTGGTGCCGCGCATGTTCGACACGATCAACGACCGCGTGGGCTACGACACCGTCGGCGGGCTGCCGCTGCTGTCGTTCACGGCCGTCGACCCCAAGGGCCTGCAGTTCGCGATCAAGCACGCGCTCGACCGCGTGCTGGCCTTCCTGCTGTTGATCGTCTTCTCGCCGGTGATCCTGTGCGCGGGCCTCGCCGTGCGCCTGAGCTCGCCGGGTCCTGCCTTCTTCCGCCAGCGCCGCGTGGGTCGCGACGGCAAGGTCTTCAGCTTCTACAAGTTCCGCTCGATGAGCGAAGTCAAGGCGAGCGAGGCGGGCGGCGGCGAAGCGAGCGCGCTGGACTTCCTGCTCGCCGGCGACATCGCGCCGGGCGGGGTCGAGGGCGCCGACCGGCGCACGCCGGTCGGACGCTTTCTGCGGCGCACCTCGCTGGACGAGCTACCGCAGCTGTTCAACGTCCTGCGCGGCGACATGAGCCTCGTGGGCCCGCGCCCGGAGCGCCCCGAGTTCGTCGAGCTGTTCCGCCAGGACATCGTCCGCTACGGCGACCGTCACCGCGTGAAGTCGGGCATCACCGGCTGGGCGCAGGTGCACGGCCTGCGCGGGCAGACCTCGCTCGCCGAGCGGGTGGAGTGGGACAACTACTACATCGCACACTGGTCGCTTGGACTTGACCTGAAGATCCTCGCGCTCACGCTGCTCGCCCTGTTCCGCAACGCCGAGTGAGCTAGATGCTCCGCTGGGCGGAACGGCTCGGTCCGGTCCAGTACTGGTAGACGCGCACGCGCAGGCCGTGCGTGCCGAGGACCGCGGGCAGGGCGATCGAGTAGCGGTTGAAGCGGTCCAGCGTGAACACGGCGCGGTAGCGCAGCAGCGACCCCTGGAAGGCTTCCAGCAGCATGTAGTCGCCTACCGGCCCCGAGCCCGCGGCGAGGACCTGCGAGCCCCGGCTGCGGAGCGTCAGCGTGACGGGGCTGATGCGGCCGTCGGTGGGGTGCCGCAGCAGCTTCGCGAGCGCGGCAAAGGCCGGCTTGTGCGACCCGCTCGCGGTGGTCAGGCCGAAGCTTTCCGCCTGGGAGTCCGCGAGCTTGTAGACGACCGCCGCGGCCACGTAGGTGCTGTGTGCCAGCGTGCGCAGCGTGTCGGTGAGGTTCACCGCCTGCGTGCCTGCGGTGACGCATGCCTGTTCCTGCTGGATGCTCTGGCGTGGCCAGCAGCTCGTCCAGCCGAACTCGTCCAGCCACAGCGGCTTGGTGTCGCCGGCGGCGAGCTGGACTTCGTGGATCGAGCGCAGGGAGGCGAGCGTGAGGTTGTAGAAATGCACCGAAAGGCCGTCGTAGAAGCCCTTGATCCCGGCTGCGTAGAGGGCACGCAGGAAGTTCCCGTTGGACCCGACCAGCGAGCCGGCGAGCACCGGGATCTTCGGGTCGGCCCGCTTGATCGCCGGGTAGGTCGCCCGCAGCACGGCGGCGTAGCGCGCGGCCTTGTCGGGTCCGGCGAAATAGTCTTCGTTGGCCTGGTCGGGCTCGTTCCAGACCTCGATCGCAGCGATCTGCGGGCCGTAGCGGCCGGCCAGGTAGGCGGTGAAGGCGGCGTAGTCGGCGGCGTTGCGGGGCGGCCACGAGTTGGCCCGGGTGGCGCGCGTCGTGCGGCACGCCCGCAGCAGGCCGCTCGGTGCCGAGGACGCCCAGCACGGCGTGCTTTCCACGGTCACGATCAGGCGGATGCCGGCTGCGGCCGCGTCGCTCGCCAGGCGATCGGCGTATGCCTGGGCGCGCGTGCTCACGCGTTCGGGCCCCAGCGGCTCGAACGCCGCCCACGGCAAGTCCACGCGTATCACGCTCGCATGCAACGCAGCCGCCGACGCGATCGCCCGGTCTGCTTCGGCAGGCTGGGAGGCATATCCGACGGCGCCGATGTTCACGCCTCCGAGCAGCGCACCCGCGGGCAGGCGCGCGCCGGCCACCGTCCTGGCCTGGCCCGCCGCGGCCGGCCAGGCGGCTGCGCACAGCGCCAGCAGCAGCGCGAGCAGCAGCTTGTACGGGGGGCTCGGCATACGGACACGATAGTCGGGGCGCCTGCGGCCCCCGGCCGGTAACCGTGCAGCTCGGCAGTAGCCTGGAGGGTGGATGTCGCCCACATGGATCTGGATGCAGGTCGCGATCGTGGTGTTCGTCCTGATCGGGATGGTGATCGCGATCACCAAGCTCGCCTGAGGCGCGTCGGTTCAGCGACGCGAGCGCCAGGGGGCCCGCCGGACCCTCGCCGGAGAGGCCTCGGCCGGCGCGGGGGGAGGCTCCGTGCCGCGGATGATCGCTTCGGGAACAAGCCTCGTCAGCCACTCGGAGAGCGCTCCCAGCCCGGACCGCTGCAGCTCGTCGGCGATCGCGGGCGGCCGGCGCACGGCGTCGTGGGCGTCTGAGGTCACGTTGTGCACCAGCCCCTCGCGCGCGAGCTCGAGGGCGTAGTGCCGGACCTCGCCGCCGAAGCGCCCGACGAGCGAGCCGGCCGTGATCGAGGTGAGCACGCCTTCCTGTACGAGCGACCTCACGACGCGCCGGTCGCGCTGCAGGGCGGGACAGCGCTCGGGATGGGCGAGCACGACGCGGTGGCCTTCGCGTTGGAGCTCGAGCACGCGACCCTCCAGGCCCAGCGCCACCTGCGTGAAGGGGGGCTCGATCAGCAGCCACGGTCCTCCTCCCAGGCCGAGCCGCGCGAGCTCCTCGGGCTCGATCGCGGGCAGCTGGCTGATCGCGATCTCGGCACCCGGCAGGACCCTCAGGGGCAGCGCCTCCTCGGCCAGGCGCGCGTTCAGCTCCCGTACCAGCCGCGCGATCGTGGCGGCGTCGTTGGGGCAACGTGCGCTCACGTGGGGGGTCGCCACGAGCGTGTCGATGCCGGCCTTCAGCGCCACCCGAGCGAGCTCGATCGAGCCCTCGATCGTCTCGGGCCCGTCGTCGATGCCGGGCAGCACGTGGCAGTGCAGGTCGATCACCGCGCACACGTTATGACGCGCACCCGCGGATACCCGCCGCGCTAGCGCTGCACGGCCGCGTCCAGCGCCCCGAGTTGGGGTCAAGTCCGGGCCGCCTACGGTCGATCGGGGGGTATGGGTGCGTTGCGGGCTCGGCTCACGCTGTGCGGACTACTCCTCTGCCTGCTCGTGTCCGCCGCCATCCCCGAGATCGCGGCCGCGGGGCCGGCCGGCGGCCGGCCCCGTGCCGCGCGCCACGGCCACCACGTGCGCAAGTCCTCCAAGCGCAGGCGCCGGACGCGAGCGCGCCATCGCTCGCCGGGCTGGCCTGCGGCGCATCGGCTCACGCGGGTCGGGCCCGGCCACCCCTCCACGCCCGCGCCGGGCGGGGGCCTCCCCGGGACCACGCCGACGGCGCCGAGCGCACCCGCCGGCGGCCCACCCTCCTCGCCCCCGGCGGGACCCCAGCCGCCCGCGTCCGGCCCCCCCGAATCGCAGCCGCCGGAAACCGGCCCCCCGGCGCCCACGAGCCCGTTCTCCGGCAGGGCCCTGTACGTGTACCCGTCCTCGGAGGCGGCCGCGACCGAGAGTGAATGGCTCGGCCAGGGCAGGACGGCCGAAGCAGGCGAGATCGCCAAGATCGCTCGTCAGCCGCTGGCCGAGTGGTTCGGCGACTGGTCCTACGGGCACGGCAGCACCGAAGCGGACGTCAGCTGGTGGGTGGGCCTGGCGAGCGCTGCGAAAGCGTTGCCGGTGCTCGTCGCCTACGACGCTCCGTGGCGCGACTGCAACCAGTACTCCTCCGGGGGCGCCGCCAGTCCGGCCGCCTACGAACAGTTCATAGAAGGCATGTCGCGGGGCATCGCCGGGCGCCCCGCCGTCGTGATCCTCGAGCCCGACGCACTCGCCGAGCTCACGTGCCTGACCCCCGAACACCAGGCGTCCTACTACTCCCTGCTCACCAACGCGGTCAAGCGCCTGTCGAGCAGCCCCGCCACGTCGGTCTACCTGGACGCGGGCAACGCCGGCTGGCAGACGGCTGGGACGATGGCGGCGCGGCTGCGCCAGGCGGACGTGTCGGGCGCCCGCGGCTTCTCGCTGAACGTCAGCAACTTCGACACGACTGTCTCCGAGACGGCCTACGGCGAAGCGATCTCCAAGGAACTCGGCGGGGGCGTGCACTTCGTCGTCGACACGAGCCGCAACGGCCGCGGCCCAGCTCCGGGCGGCGCCTGGTGCAACCCGCCTGGACGCGGTCTGGGCACGGCGCCGACCGGCGCGACGGGCAACCCGCTGGTGGACGCCTACCTGTGGGTGAAGCGACCCGGCGAGTCGGACGGGACCTGCAACGGCGGGCCGGCCGCAGGCCAATGGTGGCCGGCGTACGCGCTCGAACTCGCCGAGAACGCCGCCGGCTGACCACGGCGGGACGCGTGCGGGCGCGAGCGCGCGCCGCCTAGCCGCGAGCCAGCGCGAGCGCGTACTGCGGCCACCACGCGCCCGCGCGGGGCTCGCCCGGGCGGCAGGAGCCGTCGCTGAAGCCGGGCTGCTTGATCCACAGGTAGGCGTCCACGAGCGGCCTACCGGTGCTGGTGGTGGGTGGGGGTCCGAGGGCTCGCCCGGGCGGGTTGCACCAGTCGGGGCTGTCCGCGGGGTTGAGGTCGGGCCCGTTGCCGTTGCGTCCGGTGTCGATCACGAAATGGACGCCGCCGAGCACGCGGGACAGCGCCTGCCCGTAGGCGACGGTGGCCGTGGTGCCGTAGAAGTTGCTCACGTTCAGGGCGAACCCGTCGGCGTGGGCGATCCCGGATCTGCGCAGCGGCCCGGCCAGCCGCGCGGCTGGCCGAACGAAGCCGACGTTGCCCGCGTCCAGGTATACCGTCACGTGCCGGTGCGCCTTCAGCCGCGCGATCGCGTAGCCGAGCAGCGCGTAGCGCTCGCGCACGGCGCCCGCGGAGAGGCAGCGCGAGAGGGTCTGGGCGATCGCGTCGGGCTCGAGGATCACGGTCGCCGGGCGTTCGCCCAGGCCCGCGGCGAAGCGGTCGATCCACGCCCGGTATTCGGCCGCCGAGCCCGCGCCGCCGGCCGAGTACCCCGAGCAGTCGCGCCCGGGGATGTCGTAGGCGACGAGCAGCGCGCTCTCGTGCGCGAGCGCGGCACGCTGGGTGAGGCTGCGCACTTCCGCTTCGACGGCTTCGCCTCCGGTGAACCAAGTGGCCGTGGGCTGGGAGGCTATGCGCTGGATCGCTTCGGCTTCCGCGCTGCGGCCCTGCGCGTGCCATTCGGCTGCCTGCTGGGCAGCGGGGTTGTTGGCGTCCACGAAGAAGGTGATTCCCGCCAGCGGGTTCGCAACGCCGGCGTGGGCCTGCCCGGAGGCGCAGCCCGCCAGCATCGAGAGGGCTACGGCGACGGCGGCCGTGCGGATCGCGGCGAGGCCACCCATACGTGAACGGTATCGCCGCACGGCCTCAGCGCCGCTCTTCCAATCGATGTGCATCCCTGCGAACATCAGGGTAGACTCGGGCGGCGATGGCAAGGTTTGCCGTCATATGGGCACATATTCCACGTTATGGACGACATGGAGCAACTACTCGAACAGGCGACCGCTGGCAACGATGGAGAAGACGACGTCCGCGTCGCGTCTCCTGCTGGCTATGACTATGCCCGCTTCTCGACGCTCGCCGGGGAGCTGAGCGAGCCTCCCGCGGACGGGCCATACAGCGTCAGGTTCGAGCGCCTCGTGCAGCTGCGTCCGGTGCGCACCGCGCTGCTCGTGGTGTTCGCGCTGCTGTTCGTGGGCGGCTTCCTCGTCTGGCTGATGCTGCCGAGCCACTGGCCGCACGACGCCCAGCACTCCACCCTGTACGTGGCGTCGGTCGTGATGGTCGTCAACACCGGCGTGATCGGGCTGTTCGCGCTGATCAACGTCTCGACGCTCTGCAGGGCCTCGCTGCTGGCCCGCGATCCCAAGCCGGTCTTCCCCACGCCGGGCACGCGGGTGGCGTTTCTGACGACGATCGTGCCGGATCGCGAGCCGCTGATGATGGTGCGGCGCACGCTGGAAGCGGCGCTGCGCATCGAGCACGAGGGCGTGCTCGAGGTGTGGCTGCTCGACGAGGGCGCCAGCCCCGAGGTGCGGGAGATGTGCGCGGCGATCGGGGTCAACCACTTCAGCCGCAGCGGCATCGAGCGCTACAACCAGCCCGAGGGCGCGTTCAAGGCGAAGACCAAGCACGGCAACTACAACTCGTGGCTCGACGCGCACGGCGACGAATACGACTTCATGCTGGCGGTCGATCCCGACCACGTGCCGCTCGAGAACTTCGCCGAACGCTTCCTCGGCTACTTCCGCGACCCCGATGTGGCCTTCGTGGTCGGACCCCAGGTTTACGGCAACTTCAGCCGTTTCGTCACGCGCGCGGCCGAGTCCCAGCAGTTCCTGTTCCACTCATTGCTGCAGCGCGCCGGCAACCGCAGCCGCACGCCGATGCTGGTTGGCACCAACAACGCGGTGCGCGTCGATGCGCTGAAGCAGGTCGGCGGCTTTCATGCCTCGATCACCGAGGACATGGCCACGAGCCTCGCGATCCACACCACGCGCAACGCTGAGACCGGGCGCAACTGGACGTCGGTGTACACGCCGGACGTGATCGCGGTGGGGGAGGGCCCGGAGTCGTTCACCGACTACTTCACGCAGCAGTACCGGTGGTCGCGCGGAACCGACGACGTGCTGCTCGGCAGCTTCTGGCGCATGATGCACCGCCTGCGACCCAGGCAGATGCTCCACTACGGGCTGCTCATGTCCTACTACCCGACGACCGCCATCGCGTGGATCCTCGGCGTGGCCAACGGCGTGCTCTACATGACCCTGCGCGTGGGCGGGGTGACGGTGCCGATGCACCTGTGGCTGATGCTCTACATCGACGCCGCCGCCCTGCAGGGCAGCCTCTACTTCTGGAACCGCCGCCACAACGTCAGCCCGCACGAGCGCCGCGGCTCCTCGGGGATCGCGGGCATGTTCATCTCGACGCTCTGCACCCCGATCTACGTCTCCTCCCTGGTCTCCGCCGTGCTGCGGCGCGCGAGCGGGTTCGTGGTGACCCGCAAGGGCGGCTCGGTGCAGGCCGACAGCATCCTCACGTTCCGCAAGCACCTGCTGTGGGCGGGGTTCATCAGCGTCCCGCTGGTCGCCTCGGTGTGGCTCGGCACCCGCGACCCGTGGATGTACGTGTGGTCGCTGCTGGCGCTTGCGGTGTGCTTGCTGCCGGTGGCGATCTGGCGCGTGAGCTCGAGGCCGACGCTTCCGCCCGGGCTCGGGCGCCGGCGCCGGCGGCGCCAGCACGCGGTTGAGCGGACAGGGCGACTTGCCGAGGGCATGGAGCCGGCGTGAGCCGGGCTCCGCGCGGGCGCGAACGGCTCTCCCGCTGGCTGGTCGGCCTGACGGTCGCGGGCCTGCTGCTCGCCGTCAACGTGCCCACCGTGACCTCGTTCGCGGAACGCACACTGCACGACATCGAAATCAACTCGCAGGGCTACAAGGAACGCGAGGGTCACTGGTCGATGCTGTCGGTGCCCTCGCGGTATCGGATCGACGCGGTCCACGCCGCAGTGCTGTACACGGGCAAGGTGCTGATCGTGGCCGGCTCGGGCAACAACCTCGGGTTCTTCCGCGCGGGCACCTTCAAGTCGATCATCTGGGACCCCCGCACGAACAAGTTCAAGCTGATCCACACGCCCAGCGACATGTTCTGCGGCGGCCACGCCTTCCTGCCCGACGGCAAGCTGCTGATCGCCGGCGGTACCAGGCGCTACGAGGTGCTCGCCAAGGAAGTGACGCACGCCTCGGGCGTGATGCAGATCCAGAACCAGTCGCCCAACGGCGGCCCGATACACCTGCCCGCCGGAGCTGAATTCACCTCGTCGAGCGGCATCTCCTTCCGCTCCACCGAAGCCGTCACGATCGCGCCGGCGCGCAAGACGGTGGGCGAAGGAGGAGCGGCGACGGTCACGGCGAGCATCGGCGAGGTGTGGGTAGAAGCGGTCAGCCCAGGTCGGGGATCGGTGATCGAACGCGAACAGCACTTCAAGGTCGCGGGCCTCCATGGCGTCGCCACGCGCGACTTCTTCGGGCTCTCGAACTCCCTCACGATGAGCAAGCAGGAGTTCTGGGCCAACGAAAAGTCCTATGTGTTCAACCCGGCCACCGAAGCCTACGAAAAGGTCAGCAACCTCACGCTCGCCCGCTGGTACCCCACGCTCGTGGGGCTCAGCGACGGTCGCGTGCTGGCCGTCTCGGGGCTCGACCGCTTCGGGCGAATCATCCAGGGCAACAACGAGGTCTACACGCCGGCGACGCGGACCTGGAGCGAAGAACCCCGCCTGAAGCGAACGTTCCCGACCTATCCCGCGCTGTTCCTGATGCCGGAAGGCAATCTCTTCTACTCCGGCAGCAACGCCGGATACGGCTCCGCGACGGTGGGGCGCACGCCCGGCATCTGGAACCTGCAGAACAACACCTTCAAAGTGGTGCCCGGGCTGCGCGATCCGAACGAGATGGAGACGAGCGCCAGCGTGCTGCTGCCACCAGCGCAGGCGCAGAAGTACATGGTCATCGGCGGGGGCGGCGTCGGCAACTCGCCGCTGTCCACCCGCCGCACCGATATCGCCGACCTCGCCACGCCGGAACCCCGCTTCCACCCGGGCCCGGAACTGAGCCAGCCCACGCGCTATCCGAACGCGGTGATCACGCCGGACAACAAGGTCATCATCACAGGCGGCGCCAAGACCTACCGCGCCGAGCACGAAAGCGACATCTTCGAATGCCACGTCTATGACCCGGTGACCAACAAGCTCACCCGCCTGGCCGATCCGACCGTGGGGCGCAACTACCACTCCGAGGCGCTGCTGCTTCCCGACGGCCGAATCGTGACGCTCGGCGGCAACCCGCTCTACGGCAACAAGAGCGACACCACGCCCGGGTTCTTCGAGCAGCGGATCGAGATCTACTCGCCTCCCTACCTCTACCACGGCCAGCGGCCCGTGATCACCGGCGGTCCGCAGACGGTCAACCGTGGCGAAACGGTCCACTTCAGCACCACGGACGCGAACGCGATCCAGTCGGTGAGCCTGATCCGTCCGAGCGCGATCACCCACGTCACCGACTCCGAGCAGCGATCGATCGCGCTCGACGGGCTCGCGATCGCCGGTGGCATAACCGTCACGATTCCCACGAGCACGGGCCTGGTGCCCTCCGGCTGGTACATGCTGTTCGTCACCAACGCGCAGGACACGCCCTCGGAAGCGCGTTGGGTGCACGTCTCCTAGCCTCGGGCGCCGTCGGGGGCGGGCTCGGCGTGGTTATGATCGCCACGGCTGGCCGCCTGGGCGCAGCCGCAACCCGCTAGCCGGCAAGGGAGACTCATGTTCAAATCGATCGTGGTGGGCACCGATGGTTCCGATACGGCTACGCAGGCCGTGCGCCAGGCGGTCGACCTGGCACGCTCGGTCGGCGCCAAGCTCGAGATCGTCAGCGCATACGAGCCGGTACCGGCACAGCGGCTCAACCAGGAGCGCATGCAGGCTCCCGAGGACCTTCAGTGGGCGATCAGCCCGCGCGAGGACGTCGACTCAACGCTCGAAGCGGCCGCGCAGATGGCAGCAGAGGCGGGTGTGGAGGCCAACGTCTACCCGCGCCAGGGTGATCCGGCGGACGCCGTGCTCGACGTTGCCGAGGAGCGTGAGGCCGATCTGGTGATCGTCGGCAACAAGGGCATGACCGGCGCCAAGCGCTTCCTGCTCGGCTCGGTGCCCAACAAGATCTCCCACCACGCCCCCTGCTCGGTGCTCATCATCAGGACGACCTGAGCGCATCCTCCGCGGTCGCGTCGGCGATCCGGGGGCGCAGGCTGCCCGGCACGAGGTGCAGGACGATGCGCGCGTGGCGCCCGACCGGAGCGACGGTGTCGATCGGGCGCACGTGCATCTCGGCCTCGAGCGCCCGGATCACCCGCAGCGGCCCCAGCCGCCCCACCTCCTGCGTGGGGATCTCACAGCCCTCCGGAGCTCGCGGGGCGATCAGCGCGACGTCCGCTCCGTGCGCGCGCAGCTCGAGCAGCCGCGCGACCGCGGAGGTGGTGGAGCGTGCGCCGGCCGCCACGGCGACGACCTTCACCGGCCCCACCCGGCGGCGGCCGAAGTGCTCGCCTGCGGTCGCCTCCTGCACCGCTGCGGCGGCGCCGAAGCCGCACAGCACGAGCGCCCACACGAGCACGTCCGAGGTCACGTCCAGGGCGATCTTCACGAGGCCCCGCCAGCCGTCGCGCCAGCCGCCGTCCACGAACGTGCGGTAGGCGAGCTTCGCCGCGGGCCTGAGCAGCAGCCCCTTCAGATAGGCCAGCGGCGAGGAGGGCGCGCGCACGTGGGCGCTCTCCAGGCGCGCGTAGCGCCACATGTCGAGAAGCGCCTCGCGCGGGGTGCTCGCCAGCTCGTGCTCGAGGTCGCCGTCGAGGATCAACGGGCGCTCCCGTAGCTCGAGGCCCTCGTGGACCGCGCGTGACTCGTCGTGGCGATAGGCCCCGCGGCGGAACAGCCGCGAGCGGTAGGACGGGTACTTCGCCGAGGGCCCCAGCGAGCCGCCGAGGAAGTGGTTGCGCAGCGCGAACACCGCCATGTCCACCCCGGGCGGGGGGTCGGCGAGCAGCGCCTGGATGCTCTGGCGCAGTCGCGCCGAGACGCGCTCGTCGGCGTCGATCTCCAGCACCCACTCCCCGGCGGCCGCGTCGAGCGCGACGTTGCGCTGGGCGGCGAACCCCGGCCACGCGTTCTCAATGACCGTCGCGCCTGCGTCTCGTGCGAGCTCGACGGTGCGGTCACGGGACCCGCCGTCGACCACTATCACCTCGTCGCAGAAGGACACGCTCGCCAGCGCGGCGGGCAGGCGCTCCTGCTCGTCTTCAACGATCAGACAGGCCGTGAGCCGCTCCCCGGGCACGTCCTCAGGAGTTCGGTCCGGTCCCGGCGAAGAGCCCGCGCGCCGCGCCGAAGACGCGCGTCCCGGCGATCCAGCCGTCGTCGCGGACACGTCGCGCGAGACCGTTGCCGGCGACGTTGAAGCGCCGCGCCATGCGTGCCGGCTCGGCCAGGTCGCGCCGCAGGCCGGCCGTGCGTCCGCGGCGCAGCTCACGGGCGGTGCGGCGCATGCTCAGGCCCTTCTCCCCCGGCAGATGCCACAGCGCCAGCGACAGCGGCTCTTGCACCGGCGGCGCCTCGTGGCGCGGTCCCGTCTGGATGCGCCACGCCAGCGGGGAGAGATTGCGGAAGGCGACATGCCCGAGCGCACCGGCGAGCGTGAGCACCTGCTCCTCGGTCGGCAGCACCTCCCCGGCGGCGGCGAGGCGCGAGTCGATCTGCTCGCAGGCCGCCACCAGCTCGCGCATCGCGCCCGGCGTTCCCGCCAGCAGCTCACCGCCCACCCAGGGCGGTGTCTGTGCCGGGCCGCCGAGACGCCCGGCGAGCTCTCCGATGGCGCTCGGTGTGCGCCCGACCGCGCCGAAGCCCACGACGTCCCAGTCGGCGGGATAGCGGATGTGGATGCAGCCGATCTCCGGTGCCGCGGGCACAGCCGCGAACAGGCGCTCCGGCGCGACCCACACGCAGTCGAGGTCGGTGAGGAGCGTCGTCCGGTCCGCCGGCTGGCCCTCCGTGGCTGCGAGGATCGCGTCGAGCACGTATCTGGAGGAGAGGTAGGTCGCGCTGTCATCACCCGGGCGATGACGGTACTCCGTCGGCAGGACCTCAACCCCCAGCGCCTCGATCCTGCGCATCAGCTCGGCGCCGGCACGCCCCAGCTGCCGTGGATCGGCGATGTTGGTCGCGAGCGCCAGGTCGCAGTCGAGCTCGCGCAGCCGCAGCGAGGCCGCCTGCACGAGCGCGCACTCCAGATAGCGAACCGCCACCGCCTCGGCCGAGGAGCGCGCGCGGACGCTCGGGTAGTGGAACGCCTCGTCCTGCTGGTGCACGTAGAGGTACTGGACGACCAGCGGTGTGGATTGGCTGTGCAAGAGCTGTTCCGTATCCGTTCGGTGCGCTCGTCCGGGTGTGCGCAGAGGTGGCGCACCCGGTTGAGCTTCCACGCGGCCGGCCTGCCACGGCCGGACCGCCGCGTGTCATTCCGTGACAGAGCGATGATACGGGCGCGCTCCCGTGCATGCAAGCGGGCGCCACCGACCGTGACGCTATCCTCGCCCGCGTGTCGCGGGATGCCGAGCGGTGAAGATAGTTAGCGTGATGACCACCGACTCGAGCGGTGGAGCGGAGTTCGCGGCGCTGGAGATGCTCGAGGCGCTGCGCCTGCGCGGGCACCGCACCGTGATGCTCACGGACATGCCGGGGATCGGCCGCGACACCGAGGTCGAGGTGGTGCCCGTGGACCTCGGCCCCAAGCTCTCCACGAGCTCGTGGGCGAGCCTCGCGCTGCGCTGGCCGCTGCTGCTGGCCCGGTTGCGGCGCGCGTTGCGCTCCCAGGCCCCCTACGACGTGCTGATGGTCCACTACAAGAAGGAGCAGCTGCTGGCCGCGATGCTGCCGGCGGACCTGCGCGGGACGGTCGTGTGGGCCGAGTGGGGGCCGATCCCGTTCCCGATGCGCAAAGGGCTGCCCCGCAGGGCCTACCTCGCGGCGGCGGACCGCGCGGCGCTCGTGATGGCCGTCTCGGAGGGAACGCGGCGCTCGGTCACCGAGGTGGGGGTGGACGCCGGCAAGGTGGTCGTGGTGCCCAACGTGCTGCGCACCGAGGAGATCCAGTACACCGCCGAGGGACGCGCCAGGGTGCGCGCGCAGCTCGGCATCCCCGCCGAGGCGTTCGTGGTGGGCTGCATCTCGCGGTTCCATCCCAAGAAGCGCAACGACGTGGTGGTCAGCGCCGTCTGCTCGCTGGAAGACCCCGGCGTCCACCTGATCCTCGCCGGCGACGGCGAGACCGAGGCGCAGCTGCGGGAGCTGGCCGAGCCGCTGGCGGGGCGCGCGCACTTCATCGCCACCCCCGGCAGCGAGGTGCCCGACGTGCTCTCCGCGTTCGACGTGTCGGTGTTCTGCCCGAGCCCCACCGAGGGGGCGCCGCGGGCGGTGATCCTCGGCATGCTCGCCTCGCGGCCCTGCCTCTCGACCGGCGCCGAGGGGGTCGCGGACATGATCTCCCCGGAGATCGGTGGGATCGCCTCGCCGGAGAACGACCCCGACTCGCTGCGCGTGCTGCTGGCGGGCTACCTGCAGGATCCCGCGCGGGCCGAGCACCAGGGGCAGGCGGCGCGCCGGCACGCCGAGGCGACCTACGCCGCGCCGGTGGTCGCGAAGACGATCGAGGGCCTCTTCGAAGGCGCGATCGCGGGCGGTGCGGCGCCGGGCGCGCACGACTGAGCGCCCGCCGGGCGCCGTCCTGGTGGGCGCCTATGCTGCTGGGCCGATGAGGCCGCCCAGGGCACGATGGGGGTTGCGGGCATGAAACGCGCGGTGATCCTCGCCGGTGGCGAGGGCACCCGGCTGCGCCCATACACGACGGTGCTGCCCAAGCCGCTGATGCCGATCGGCGATCGCCCCGTGCTGGACATCGTCGTGCGCCAGCTCAGGGCACACGGGTTCGAACGCATCACGATCGCCACCGGCTACCTCGCGGAGCTGATCGAGGCCTTCTTCCGCAACGGCGAGGCCTATGGGATACCCATCGACTACTACCGCGAGCGCGAGCCGCTGGGCACGGTAGGCGCGCTCGCGCTGATCGAGGGTCTCGCAGACGATCACGTGCTGGTGATGAACGGCGACGTGCTCACCGACATCGACTACGGCGCGCTGCTCGAGCGCCACCGCACGGGCGACAGCGCGGCGACGATCGCGACCAAGCTGCGCCAGGTCCAGATCTCGCTCGGCGTGCTGAGGTTCGCCGAGACCGGAGACCCGACGCGGCTGACCGGCTACGACGAGAAGCCGCAGATCGACTACACGGCGAGCATGGGCGTGTACTGCTTCGCGCCGCGCGCGCTGGCGCACATCGAGCCCGGAGAGCGGCTGGACTTCCCCGACCTGATCCTGCGGCTGATCGCCGCCGGGGAGGTCGTGCGGGCTTGGCCGAGCGAGGACTACTGGCTGGACATCGGTCGCCACGACGACTACGAGCAGGCCCAGGAGGAGTTCGAGTCCGTGCGCGACCGCCTGATCCCGCCCGACGACGTCTAGGCGAGCGCGGCCGCGACCACGTCCGCTACCACCTCGACGTCTCCCACGTCCATCGTGGAGCTCAGCGGCAGCGCGCAGTGGCGCTCGGCCGCCTCGAGCGCCCGCGGCAGTCCTCCGGGTGGAGCGATCGAGCGGTACTCGGAGAAGCTGTGCAGCGCCGGATACCAGGTCGTCTGGATGCCCTGCTCCTTGAGCGCGTCGCGCAAGCCGTCGCGCGCGGAGCGGTCGCGCAGCAGGACGGGGAAGGCGAAATGCGAGGAGCGCTCCACGGCCTGCTCGTCGAACGTGAGCTCCAACCCGTCCAGGCCGGCCAGGCGCTCGCGGTAGGCGCGCACGATCGCGCGCCGCGCGCCGATGTTCTCGTGCAGGCGGCCGATGCGGCTGAGACCGAGCGCCGCACGTGGCTCGTCGAGGCGGTAGTTGAAGCCGACGTCGACCACGTCGTAGGCGGGATCGTGCCCGCGGTGGCGGTCCCAGGTGCTGCTCGTGAGCGCGTGCGAGCGCAGCAGGCGCACCCGCTCGGCGTGCTCCTGGGAGGCGGTGCTCACCATGCCGCCCTCGCCCACGCAGAGCTGCTTCTTGGAGAAGAAGCTGAACGCCCCCAGCTCGCCGACGGTGCCGACCTGCTGCTCGCCGTCGCCGAAGCGTGCGCCGACGGCCTGGGCGCAGTCCTCGATCAGGACCAGCCCGCGGGTGTCGCAGAGCTCGCGCAGCGCGCCGAGGTCGGCCGGGTATCCGCAGAAGTGCACGGCCACGATCGCCCGGGTTGCACCTGTGATCCGGTCGGCCGCGTCGGCGGGGTCGATGTTGAACTCGCGCGCGCTGCGCACGTCGCACAGGACCGGCGTGGCGCCCACGTAGCGCACCGCGCAGGCGCTCGCCACGAACGTGAAGGCCGGCACGATCACCTCGTCGCCCGGGCCGATCCCCGCCGCCAGCAGCGCGAGATGCAGGGCGGCCGTGCCGCTGGAGACGGTCACCGCGTGCGGCGTGCCGACGAATCCCGCGAGCGCCTCCTCGAAGGCCTGCGTGCGCGGCCCCATCGTCAGCCAGCCGGACTCCAGGCAGGCGAGCACGGCCTGCACGTCCTCCTCGGGGACGACCACGTCGGTGAGCGGCACGCGCCAGTCGCTCACGACGCGACCGCCTCGGCCAGCGCGGTGGCGACCCGATCCTGGTCGGCGTCGGTCATGTGCGGGTAGAACGGCAGCGTCAGCTCTGTGCGCGAGGCCAGCTCGGTGACCGGCAGCGAGACCTCCGGGTAGCGCCGGCGGTAGGCGGTGAAGCGGTGGATCGCCGGATAGAAGATGCTGGTCTGGATGCCGCGGTCGCGCAGACGGGTGGCGACCTGCGCCTGGCGCCCGTCCTGCTCGATCATGATCGGGATCACGTAGCAGGAGGAGCTCGGCACCTCGGCATCCTCGAAGGGGAGGATGATCCCCGGCACCGAGGAGAGCAGCTCGCGGTAGCGCACGGTCAGCTCCCGCCGCCGCTCGATTTCCTGCTCCAGGCGCGCGAGCCTCGAGAGCAGCAGCGCCGCGCGCGGCTCGTCGATGCGGTAGTTGAAGCCGAGGCCGACCACGTCGTAGGTGTCAGTGCGACCGCTGTGGCGGTCCCATGTGCCGCTCGTCATCGCGTGCGAGCGGCGCGAGCGCACGAACGCGGCGACCTCGTCGTCGTCGGTGCACAGCAGCCCGCCCTCGCCGACCGAGAGGACCTTGTTGGAGAAGAAGCTGAAGGCCCCCGCAAGGCCCCACGTCCCCAGCTTGCGTCCCTTCAGCGTGGCGCTCGGGGCGTGCGCCACATCCTCGATCAGCGCGATCCCGTGCGCGTCGCACAGCTCCTTCAGACGATCGGCCGCGGCCGCGTAGCCGGCGTAGTGGACGACGCACACGGCCTTCGTGCGGGGCGTGATGCGCCGCTCGACGTCGGACGGGTCAAGGCTCGGGGTGGCGCGCGAGACGATCTCGGCGAACACCGGCGTGGCGCCGCAGTAGAGGGCCGCCGCGGCCGTCGCGGTGAACGTGAAGGCGGGCACGATCACCTCGTCGCCCGGGCCCACGCCGGCGGCCAGGTAGGCGAGGTGCAGGGCGGCGGTGCAGCTGGACAGCGCGATCGCGTGGCGCGCGCCGAGCTGCGCGGCGAACGCCTCCTCGAAGGCGGCGGTGCGGGGTCCCAGCGTCAGCCAGCCCGAGCGCAGCGTCTCGGCCACCGCCTCGAGGTCCTGCGGCTGCAGCTGCAGGTCGAACAGCGGCAGGTCCGGAAAGGTCTCGGTGCTGGCCATCTGTTCGCGCCCGCCCGCGGGAGCCTCAGGGGACGTTCTTGTAGCGGGGATCGAAGGGGTCTCCGAACGTGCCCGCGTCCAGCCCGGCGATGATCTCGGCGATGCCGTCGGGCACCGTCATCAGCGTCTCGAACCCGAGCTCCGCGCGGATCTTGTCGAAGCTCACCTTGTAGTCGCGCGGGTCCTCGTCGCGGTGCACATAGGACACGCGGCCGCGGTCGATCTGCTTGCCGATCTCCTGCACGATGTCGAGCTTGCGGTAGTTCTCGCCGGAGCGGCCCGCGTTGAAGACCCGTCCTGCGACCTTCTCCGCCGGCGCCTGGAGCACCGTGCGAACGGCGCGGCCGGCGTCGCGCACGTGGATGTACGGGCGCCAGAACTGCTCGCCGAAGACCTCGAGCTCGCGGTCGGCCCAGAGTTCGCGCGTGAACTCGTTGACGGTCAGGTCAAAGCGCATGCGCCGGCCGACGCCGTAGACCGTCGCGAAGCGCAGGCAGGTCGGTTTGAAGCCGTCGCCGGCACCGCCGAGGATCAGCTTCTCCATGCCGACCTTCTGCTCGGCGTAGAGCGACACCGGGCGCAGCTCGCCGTCCTCGGTTATCGGCTCCGTCGGATCTGCCATGCGTCCGTAGTTGGAGCAGGTGGACGCGAACACGAAGCGCTCCACCCCGGCCGCCCTGGCGTCGGCGACGAGGCTCGCGGTGGCCTGCACGTTGACCTCGTCGGAGAGCGCGGGGTCGCGCGCGCAGGCGGGATCGCCGACGATCGCGGCGAGGTGGACGACCGCGTCGGCTCCGCTGAGCGCGCGCTCGCGGGCCGCGCCGTCGCGCACGTCGCCGCGGACGACCTGCACGCCGGCGCGCTCCTGCTCGGCGGCGATGTCCTCCTGCCCGTGCAGCAGCGAGTCGAGCACGCGCACCTGCTGCCCGCTGTCGCCGAGCTCCTTCACGAGCAGCGCCCCGATGTATCCGCTTCCGCCCGTCACCAGCGTCGTCATCGCCACCTGATGCTCTCCTTGATCGATTGCCTCTGCTTGCCTGCGCCGTCGGCCCGGACGTGCTGCGGCAGGCCATCGGAAACCGCTGCGCCGCGGAGCGCCGCAATGGTACAGCCGCTATCGGCAGGCGTCCCTCCGCGCTTGAGGTACGCGTCTGGGCCCCTTTCCCTGCAGGGATACTGTTCGACGGGCCCGAAACGCACTTGTGCCGATGTCGACACTAGCCCGCCACACGACCAGAGAGCGCGCCGCCCGCGACGTCCTCGTGCAGGTGGTCGCACGCGTGCTGAACCTCGCGCTCGGGGTGATCGTCACCGCGCTCGTGGCCCGCCTGCTCGGCTCCGTCCGCTACGGGCAGTGGGTGACGTTGCTGAACGTGCTCGGCCTGGTCGGCTACTTCGCGACCTTCGGCATGGAAAAGGTGGTCGTGCGCGAAGCCGCCGCCCATCCCGAGCGCGAGCAGGAATGGATGGGCGCGATGATGCTGCTGCGGCTCGCGCTGCTCGGGCCGGTCATCATCCTCTCGCTGCTGGCGGTGCTGCTGCTGCAGCGCAGTCACCCGATGCTGATCGGCGGGCTGATCCTGATCCTGATGATGCCCTTCGACGGGACCAGCGTGCTCGGCCTCGTCTTCCAGCTGCGCGTCAACAACCTCGTGCCGATGCTCGTGCTGACGCTGAGGAGCCTGCTGTGGGCGATCGCGGTTGTGATCATCTTCTCCAGCGGCGGCGGCATCATCGCCCTGGCGATCGCGCTCGCCGCCACCAACGCGATCGGCTCGATCGTGCAGGCGATCGCCGCCCTGCGCATCCTGCCGCGCTGGCCGCGACCGTCGCGCACGCAGCTGCGCCCGCTGGTCACGGTCGGCATCCCGCTGGCGATCTCGGGAATCCTGATCATCTCCTACGCGCGCATCGACGGGGTGATCGTCTACGCGATCGCCGGCGCGAGATCGGCGGGGCTTTACGGGGCGATGTACAACATCCTCGAGTCCTCGCATTTCGTGCCGATCTCGGTGCTGACGACGCTCTCGCCGATACTCGCCGCCTCCTGGCCAGCCGACCGCGAGCGGCTGCTGCGGATCGCTCGGCTGGCGGCCGAGCTGATGGCGGTGACCTCGCTCGGCGCGCTGGCCTTCGCCGCGGTGGCGTCCACGCAGCTCGTGCGGCTCGTGTTCGGGCCCGCCTACGTGGCCGGAGCACCGGCGCTCCCGGTGCTGGGCGCGGCCTTCGTGTTCATCTGCTTCGGCTATCTCAACGGCAGCCTGCTGACGGTCATGGGCCTTCAGCGGCGGCTGTTGACGATCAGCCTGGCGGCGCTCGTGCTGAACGTCGTGGGCAACCTCGCGCTCGTGCCGCTGATCGGCTTCATGGGGGCGGCCTGGATGACGCTCGCGACCGAGATGCTCGTGTGTGCGCTGAGCCTGCGCCTGGTCCGCAGCACGCTCGCGCTGCCCTTTCCGAAGCCGGGCCGCGTGGGGCGCACGGTGGTGGCGGCTCTGCTGCTGGGAGGCGGCCTGCTGGTGATGCGCGAAGCGGGCGCGTCGCTGGGGGCGCTCACCGCGGCGGCATGTGTGGGCTACCCGGCGCTGCTGTTCGGGCTGCGGGCGCTGAGCCCCGGCGAGGTGCGGATGATCCTGCGCCGCGAGATCCCCTAGGCCGAGCCCGCCGCGAGGCGCAGGAGGTCGCTCAGCCGCGCGAACTGGAGCGTGGCGTCGTAGTGCTCCTCGCAGCGCCTGCGAGCGCTGGTGGCCAGGCGCGCGCGCCGCGCGGGGTCGTCCAGCAGGCCGAGCAGCGCCGCTCGCAGCGCCGCGGGATCGCCATGGGGGACGAGCACGCCGGCACGACCGCGGTCGAGCATGTCCGGAATGCCGCCTACGTTCGTGGCGAGAACCGGGGTCCCACAGGCCATCGACTCGAGTATCACCCAGGGGTTGGTGTCGCCGTAGGTGGGCAGGCACATCACATCCGCCTGCTGGAAGAGGTCCACCAGCCGGGGATCGTTCGGCTGCAGCCGGTGGATGCGCAGCCCCTCGCGGGCGGGCACGTAGTCCGGGGTGACGAGGTCGAGCTCAACGTCCTCGCCCAATCGCTCCTCCAGCGCGGCGAGCAGGTCCCAGCCCCCCTTTTCGCGGAAGCGTCCACCGACGAACAGCACGCGCGGGCGCGAGCGCTCCTGCCGCGGCGCGGGCCGGTAGCGATCGAGGTCGATGCCGGGGTGGTGCTCCACCACGCGTACCCCCGGTGCCTGCTCTTCGACCCCCTTTCGCACCCACGCCGTCCGGGCGAGCACCAGCGCGGCGTGGCGCAGCGCGCGGCGCTCCAGCGCGCAGCTGGGGGCGATCGTGGCGGAGGCGTAGCGCTGGTTGGGCCGCCACGCTGGCATCGCCCACCAGTCGCGGACGGTCGTGTCCATCGACAGCACGACGGGCACCCGGCGCATCGTCGTGGCCATCGCCAGCGCGACCGCCGGCGTGTAGAAGTGCACCACGTCGGCCGGCCAGCGGCGCAGCTCGCGCTCGAGCTCGACGCGCGCGCGCAGCGACTGCACGAGGTGCCAGCGCAGGCTGTGCATGTCGAGGTTGGCCCGGCGCAGCGGTTCGATCGGTCGCGTCGCCGCGGCGATCGCCAGGCGCCGCATCGGGCTCAGCCCGACGAAGCGCGCCTCCACGTCCTGCGCGCTGGCCAGGCCCGCCCGCAGCGCCTCCACGAGCTGGTTGTGCCCGAGCACGTGCGTGCCGAGGTTGCCCTCGTTGAAGAACAGCACGCGGATGCTGCTCGGGCGTGGGCCGGTGATCCTGCGCGACGGCACGGAGGCGGGCAGGACCGCTCCCTTGGATGCCTCCTCCGTAAGCATGGATCTGGATAACCCTACTTGATAAAGAGATCCTAAAGCGCGCGGAGGAGGCGCACCATCTCAGCGAACTGGCGCGGGGCGTCATAGACGCTCTCGCAGCGGGCGCGCGCCGCCCCGGCGAGCTCCGCACGCAGCTGCGGGCGCTGTAGCAGCGCGTGCAGGGCCTCGCCCAGCCCGGCCCGGTCGCCCGGAGCCACGAGCAGCCCGGCGCGCCCGCCGTCGAGCATGTCCGGGATGCCCCCCACGCGCGCAGCCAGCACCGGCGTGCCGCAGGCCATCGCCTCGAGCACGGCCCACGGCGCGGCGTCGCCGAAGCTGGGCAGGCAGAAGACGTCGGCCTGCTGCTGCAGCTCGAGCAGACGCGGATCGGAGGGTGCGAGCCGGTGCACGCGCAGGCCCGGGCGCTCACTGACGGCGGCGGGGGTGACGAGGTCCAGCTCGACCGTGCTCCCGAGCTCCGCGCCGAGCACGCCGAGCAGGTCCTGGCCGCCCTTCTCGGCGAAGCGCCCACCCACGAACAGGACCCGCGGCAGCCGTCGCTCGCGCCGCGGGGCCGGACGGTAATGGTCGAGGTCGATGCCCGGATGGTGCTCGACCACGTTCGCGGTCGGCGAGACCCGTTCGGCGGCGCGCCTGGCCCAGGCGGTCCACGCGAGCACGATCGCGGCCCCTGCGAGCGAGCGTCGCTCGAGCGCCTCGCTCGGGGCGATCAGCGTGGAGGCGTAGCGCTGCCGCTCGTGCCAGGCCGGCATCCGCGACCAGTCTCCGACGGTCGTATCGAGTGACAGCGCGACCGGAAGCCTGCGCATGGTGGCGCCCATGGCCAGCGCGATCGACGCGCTGTGCACGTGCACGACGTCGGCCGGGAACGTGCGCAGCTCGCGCCGCAGCGCACGTCGCGCGCGCAGCGACTGCACGATGTGCCAGCGCAGCGCGCGGAAGTCGAGCTCCCGTCGCGCGAGCCCCGGGACGGGCCGCGTGGCGAGCAGGCGCGGCCAGCGACCCATCGCGGCGAGGCCGGCGAAGCGAGCCTGCACGCCGGACACGCGGGCCAGGCCGACCCGCAGGGAGGCCTCGAGCTGGCCCTGGCCCATGATGTGCGTGCCGAGGTTGCCCTCGTTGAAGAACAGCATGTGCACGTGAGCCACCGTAGCCGCTCGCGCGGGCCGGGATGCGCGCTGCGCGGGCTCCGATCCGCGCTGCGCGGGCTCAGCCGCCGCCGCTCGCCCCGGCAGCTGACGGTGGTTCGGCGGCGCCCGGGGGGTCGGGAGCGCTTCTCGGCGCCTCCGCGGCCTCCTGCGGGCGCGTCCAGCCGGCCGCGCTCGCCCCCTGCTCCCAGGCGCCCGCGCGGTTGGGATCCTCGAGCGTCGCGGGCAGCTCGAGAATAAAGCGCTCTTGCGCGGCCGCGAGCGCGTCGTGTAGATCCTCGTGCGAGTCGAAGTCGCGTGGGTCCAGGGGCGCGGCCGCGTCGGTCCATGCGCGATGGCCCTTCAGCCGGGCGCGCACCGGCAGCAGCAGCGAGTCGGTCTCCATCGCCAGCCGCGCGCTGCCGCTGGCGAGCATCACCGGCTTGCCCAGGAACTGCGTGCGGCGGCCTCCGGGCATGTCGAAGTAGACGACCACGAGCTCGCCCTGGCGCAGCAGCTCGGCCAGCACCGGATAGGCGCCGGTCGAGCATACGAGTCGCTCGTTGCGCTGCGTCAAGCGCGCCCACCAGTGGGCCAGGCGACGACCCCAGAAGTCCGGGGTGGGCTGCTCGAAGAACCAGGGCGCGGACACGATGTAACCGCGCTTGAGCGAGGTGATCGCCGAGAGGTGCAGGAAGATCGGCCCGAGGTGGCTTGAGCTGAGCAGCACGCCGCGGCCCGAGCCGATCGCCTGGCGCACGTGAGCAGCCGACGCCGCGTCCATCCTGGCCGGCTTCCAGGGCTGCCAGAAGAGCACCCGGTGGACCTCGTGCTCGATCACGTGCTCGCGCGCGAGCACCGCAGCCTCCGCGGCCCGCGCAGTGCCGCCGACGATCGCGTCCATCGTGCGCAGCGCCTGCTCCCGCGCGAGCGGGTTGCGCCTCCACAGCGACCGTCCCCGGGCTCGCGCCAGCGCGACCGCCAGCCGCGTCGGCAGCAGGCCGCGCAGGCGGGCTGAGGTGCGGACCCGCAGGCCCAGGCCGACCGACGGCATCGCGGGGGCGCTCAGCGGGGCTCGCACTGCCGCGAGCGCGGCCGCGAGGTCGGTGTGCTCGAGCGCGGGCCGGCTCACAGCGGCTCCCTGTCGTAGCTGTCGGGCCACCTGGTCGGGCGAGGAGCGGCGCCGACCGGCTCCTGAACGTGCCATAGGTCCATCTTCGACCGCAACTCCGTCTCGCGTGAGCGCCGGGCGAGTCGCATGCCGGCACGCTATCGCGGCGGTCCCGCCCGATAGCTTTCAGCCGGTGCGGATCCTGATCGTCTCGGCGCTCTATCCGCCCGTCGCCTCCGGCGGCTACGAGGTCGAGTGCTCCGCGGTGGTCGAGCACCTGCGCGAGCGCCACAGCGTGCTCGTGCTGAGCAGCGATCGAGATCGCGCGAGCGCCGGCGAGGAGGACGCCGTGCGACGCGAGCTCGCCGCGCTCAGCCCCGACTGGCGTGGGGCGCTGCGCGCGGCCCCGGCATCGCTGCGCGCGGTGCGCTCGGCCCGCCGAGCGCTTGACTGGAAGCCCGATCTGGTCTACGTGTGGAACGGCTCCGCGATTCCCCAGGCAGCGCTGCGCGTGCTCGCCGACAGCGACCTGCCGCTCGCCTTTCGCGTGTGCGAGCACTGGTTCGGCGGCCTGTTCGCCGGCGACCAGTTCCTGCGCGAGCTCTCGCCCGCTCGGCGCGGCCCCGCGCGGATGCTGTGGTCCGTGGGCTGCCGTGGGCTGAACGCGCTGCCCTCGCTGCGGCTGCGCCCGACCGCGCCGCTGGCAGCCGCGATCTCGTGGAACTCCGAGGCGATCCGCCGCATGGTCGATACGCCCGCGTTCGTGCGGCCCGCACTCGAGCGGGTGGAACACTCGGTCCCGCGCTACGGCGAGATCTACGAGGGCGTCGTGCGCGACCCCGCGCCCGAGCCCGAGATCGCCTTTCTCGGCCGCGTCACGCCGTACAAGGGCGTGGCGGTCGCGATCGAGGCGCTCGCGCTGCTGCGCTCGGGGCACGGCCTCACCGCTCGGCTCGTGGTGGTGGGCCCCGAGGACGCCGATCACGGTGCCGAGATGCGCCGCCTCGCAGCCCGACTGGGCGTGGCCGAGGCCGTCACCTGGCGCGGGCGGGCCACGCCCGAGCAGGCCGCCGCCGAGCTCGCGCGCGCCCACGCGCTGATCGTGCCGTCGATCTGGCAGGAGCCGTTCCCGCTGGTCACGATCGAGGGGGCTTTCGCGCGCGTGCCGCTCGTGGCCTCCGACGTGGGCGGCATCGGCGAGGGGATGCACGACGAGGAGCACGCGCTGCTGTTTCCCGCCGGCGACGCGGCCGCGGCTGCGGCCGCGCTCGCGCGCACGCTGCTCGAGGGCGATCAGACAGGGGCGCGCGTGGCGCGCGCCCACGAGCGCGCGCAGGCATTCAGGCTCGGCCCGTACCTGCTCGAGCAGGAGCGCTTCCTCGCCGATGCCCTCGACGCGCTGGCGCCGCGCGCGCGATCGCGCCCGTAAAGGCGCGCAGCGGGGCGGTCGATACAACCTATGGCATGGGCACTGATGTCACGGCGGTGGCCGATACAGACCTGCGCGGCAACGCTGCCTCCCGGCTCGCGCCCGCAGCCGCGCGACGCGGCCGCCGCTACCGGCGGGGCGCGACCCGCCGGGTCCGTATCATTGGATCCGTGCGCACCGCGATCGCGACGACCGTCCACTCGTGGCCGATCTAGAGCCCGCACCCGACGCCGCCGCGGCCCCCACGGTCTCGCCGTTCGAGCTGCTCTCGGTGCTGTGGCGGCGCAAGCTGATCGTGCTTGCCGTGGTCGTCGCCAGCGTGATCGTCGCGGTCGGCCTGTCGCTGCGCTCGCCGAAGCAGTACAGCTCCTCGGCGCAGCTCCTGTTCCGCGACCCCGGGTTCGCCCAGGCGCTGTTCGGCAACAACCTCTTCTCGACCGGCGCCGAGGAACCGCAGCGCACGACGCAGACCAGCGTGGACGTGGTGACCTCGCTCAACGTCGGCACCGAGGCGGCCGAACTGCTGAAGACCAAGGAACCGGTCGGCTCGCTGGTGGAATCGGTGACGGTCACGCCCAACGCCAACGCGGACATCGCGACGGTCAAGGCCACCCGCCCAAACCCCCGAGAAGCGGCCGCGGTCGCCAACGCGTTCGCGGAAGGCTATGTGATCTACCGCCGCCAAACCGACCGCGCGAAGGTCTCCCAGGCCGAAGAACTCGTCAACCAGTCGATCGCCACGACGACCAATCCGGCCGAGCAGGCAAAGCTCCAGGAAAGCCTGCGCCAGCTGGGCGTGCTGCGGGCGCTGCAGACGGGCGACGCGGAAGTGATCGAGCGCGCCCAGCCGAACCCCACCCCGGTCTCGCCCAAGCCCAAGCGCGACGCGCTGCTCGGGCTGGTCGTGGGGCTGCTCCTCGGAGCGGGTCTGGCCATGCTGGTCGATCTGCTGGATCGCCGCCTTAAGAAGCTCGAGGACTTCGAACGCGTCCTGCCCGACTACCCGGTGATCGCGAGCGTGCCGCACAGCCCGTCGGGCGCCAGGGCGCAGCAGCTGGCCGGGCCCACGGCGGAGTCCTACCGGATGCTGCGCGAGGGCCTACGCTTCCTCGACCCGGGCGGTCAGGCGCGCTGCCTGGTCGTCACCAGCGCCGACGAGAGCGAGGGTAAGAGCACCGTGGCGGTAAACCTCGCCACGAGCATCGCCGCGGTGGGACGACGGGTGATCCTCGTCGAGGCCGACATGCACCGGCCGATGGCGACGAAAATGCTGGGCGTCGGCCGGGGCGCACTCGGGCTGTCCGACCTGCTGGTGTCCGACGCCGAGGTCGAGGAGTTCCTGATCGGCGTCGATTCCGAGCCGGGGCTGCTGGTGCTGCCGAGCGGCACGCACCCACCCAACTCGGCCGACCTGCTCGCGGCCGGCAGGATGGAGGACGTGCTCGGCCATCTCTGTGACACCGCGGACGTGGTGGTCGTGGACTCGCCGCCGCTGCTCCCCGTGGCCGACACGCGCGTACTGCTGCGGCTGGCGGCTGTCAGCGGCGTGATCCTCGTGGGCCGCGCCGGCGTGAGCCGGCGCGACCGCGTGCGCGCGGCGGGCCGGGTGCTCGCCCAGAGCGGTCGCCGCGTGTTCGGGCTGGTCGTCACCGACGTGCGCCTGTCCACCGGCAGCAGCTACTACTACTACGGTCAAGAGCCCGGACAGCCCGGTGCCCGCCCGCCGCAGGACCGCGTGAGCTCGCCCGCCTGAGAGCGCCCGCGGCCGCCGCGCCGGCCCGATGCCGGCCGGGCGGTCCGTCTACAGGAAGTCCGCGAGGCCGCTGGTGTCCAGGCCCGGGAGCGCCATCGCCCGCACGACGCGCTCGGCTACCTTGCGCCACGTGAACAGCGCGGCGTGGCTGCGCGCGAGCTCGCCCATGCGACGGGCCGTGTCGGGGTCCGCGAGCGTGAGCATCGCCGCCAGCAGCTGATCGCCGTCGACCGGATCGACGACGAGCCCGCCGCGGCCGATCATCGTCGCCGCGCCGCCGCTGGTCGTGCCGATCGAGGGGACTCCCGCGGCCCCCGCCTCGGCGTAGACGATCCCGGCGGGTTCGTGCAGCGAGGGCATCACGAACGCCGTGGCCGTGCCGTACAGCGACGCCATCCGCTCGCGGTCGGCGTCATCCAGCAGCGACAGTTCCCCGTGCCCGCGCACCCCCGGCTGCTCCACGCGCGGGTGGCCGCCGACGAGGTCCAGCGTGGCATCCGGATGGCGCTCGCGGACACGCGCGAAGGCCGCCAGCACGGCATCGCCGTTCTTGCGCTCCCAGTCCATCCCCACGAACAGGTAGCGGGGGCTGCTCCAGTCCCGCTGCGCGGGCGCGGGGGTCGCGTGGTTCTGCCCGAATCCGACCGTGAACACCCGCTCGCGCGCGATGCCGTAGTCGCCCGCGATGCTCTCGGCCACCCAGTGCGTGGCACAGCAGCAGGCGACCGCCGAGCGGAAGATCCTGCGCTGGCGCTCGGAGTACCGCTCGAGATCCCGCGGCGAGAATCCCTGCAGGTGCGGCCAGGGATAGGCATGCCACGCCTGCAGCACGGTGGAGTCGTCGAGCGTCACCAGGTGCGTCCCGCGCGGCAGCCGCATCTCGCTGCCGCGCTGCACGACCCCGTCCAGGCGCCCTGCGGCGGCCACGCGCCTGCGTATCAGCATGGTTCTAGCGGCGATCGTCGGCCGTCCCAGCTGTGCTGCGCTGTGTGCTCGTCTGGCGGCCGAGCGCAGGTGCGCGAGGTCACGCGGCCGCAGCCGCATGGCCACGCCCGCGAGGTGCGCCGCGCGAGCGGGGCGGGGCGCGAGCGCACCGCTGAGCGGCACCGCCTCCGCCACGAGCTCGCCGAGCGCCGCGAGCAGCGAGGCCGTCGTGCCAGAGCTGGCCTGCACGTCTCGCGGATCGATCGAGTCGGCGAGCCCGATCCGCAGGGAGCCGGGAGGCAGTTGTCCGGTGGCCGGCGCCAGCTAGCCCAGTGCTCCCGCGCGCAGGCGTCGCCGGGGCCCTGGCGAATGTGCGCGTGCGCGCGAGCGCACACGCCGTCGCGGCGGCGTGGCTCCCCGGCCCCGCACGATGCCTGCGACGCGCGTCGAGAGCACGCCGCCCATAGCCCCGAGCAGCAGGTCGATCTGCGCCCAGTAGAAGCTGTCGTAGAAGATCGTCACGATCGCCATGCCGACGATTCCCAGCGCGAGCGCCAGCTCGAACGGTGGCGTGGCCCCGAGGCGCAGGCATCTGCCAAGCGCCCGTAGCGCGACCGCGATCGGGACGAACGCGGCGAGCAGCCCCACGAGCCCCATGTCCACCGAGATCGACAGGTAGCCGTTGTCGATCGCGCCGATGCTCGTCTTGTTGGCCGATTCAAGGGCGGAGAAGCCGGGAGCGCCGGCGCCGAAGAACGGTTCGTGCCCGATCGTTTCGACGGCGTAGCCATAGCTCCACACGCGATGGGTCACAGACTGCGTGCTCTGGATCTTCGAGCTCAGCTTCTGTTCGATGATGTGGTGCAGCGACCCCGTGCCGAGGATCAGCACGGTGAGCACGACCAAGATCGCCGAGACCGCGCCGAGCGCCTTGAAGTTGCCGGCCCTTGCCTGCAGGATCACGGCGATGATCAGCAGGCCCGAGGCCGCGACCCACGAGCTGCGCGATTCGCTGAGGATCAAGAGCGCGGCGCTGCCCGCGACGAGCACGCCAGCGAGCAGCCGCGAGCGGCGGTAGGCGAACAGCAGCGCGAGCGGCAGCAGCCCGACCACGAGCGCGCCGTAGGTGATCGGGTAGCCGACGAAGTAACCGACGCGGTTGGACGGTGCGCGCACGTAAGCGTCCGCGCCCATCAGCGCAAGCCCCACCAGACCCACGAAGGCGGCCGCCGGCCAGCCCCGGCCCTCCCCGAACCGCCTGGCGCAGAGGAAGGCCACGCCGATGAACAGGAAACCGACCACGCCCGAGTTGATCAGCGCCGAGACGCTCCCGAGCGTCTCGTAGATCAGCAGCGCCAGGCTCGCGAACAGCAGGCCCAGCAGGAGCGCGCCGCGGCTCGGACGCGTGCGGCGCCCGCCCAGCGCCAGCGACCACAGCCATGGCGCCAGGGGTGCCGCGGCGATGGCGGCGCAGAGCACCTTCTGGCGGACGATCGGAGGTTCTGCCGAGGTGGCGATGAACGGATACCAGGGGATCACCGAGACGATCACGATCGCCCACGGGAAGGCCCGGTCGCCGAGCACCGCCAGCGCGAACACACCGGCCAGCACCAAGCACACGAGCAGCGCGTCGCTCGGTTTGCGCGCCGCGAGCAGGCCCCCGAGCACGCCTAGCAGGACGGCCAGCCCGGAGGCGATCCGCAGGGCGTTCACTTCGCTGAGGAGCCGGGTGCGCACGGGAGTGGGGTGGAGAGGATGCTACCGGCCGCAGGGCGCCGCCTCGCCGCTAGGAGCGTTCTCGCCGGCGCTCCGTTCTCCTGCGCCCCCCCAGGCCGCAGGGCGCGCCCACTCGCCCGAACACCGCCTCGCGCCGGGCCCGCGGCCGCCCCCAGCCGAGGAGCGGGCCGCGGCAGCCCCCCGGGCTCTCAGCTGAGCGCTTTGAGCCCTTCCTGCAGCGGCAGGACACCGGCCTTCGACTGCCAGGTCCCCCACTTCAGCAGGCCGTATCCGGGCTGGTCGTTGGTCGGGTTGGGGTTGAATTCACGCAGGCAGAACGGAAACAGCGCGCGCACCCATGGCCGCGCTTTGATCTGCACCATCAGGTCGGTGTAGTCCTTGCCGATGGTCGCTTCGCTGAGGTCCCATGTCGACCAGCCCTCCTCGGTGATCCAGAAGGGCACGTTCACGCCGTGGGACTCGAACTTCGCGTGGATCGTGTCGATCCGCTGGAAGGCCCACTGGCCGCTGGAGTCCTTCCAGCTGCCGGACTGCACGAGCGGGGTGGAGGGGTCGTCGCCGTAGGGGTGCACCGAGACGCCGTCGATCCACTGCCCCAGCGTCGGGGCGGCCGTGAACATGTCGTCGATCCAGCTCGTCTCCCACGCGCTCGATCCGCCCGTCTGCGGCGCGTTGCTGTAGTCGGCCGCGACGAGCAGCTTGACCGACGCGGACACCCCCTTGGCCGCTTTGGCAGCGGCGAGCACGTCCCGCGCGTATGCCTCCGGTTCGGGCGTTTTGCCCGACCATGCGTATGCGAAGTAGGGCTCGTTCCAGAGCTCCCACCACTGCAGGTTCGCCGAGGTTCCCGGGCCGAAGCGCGCGACCGCCGCCGCCACGAATTCGGCGTAGGCCGACGCGTTGGTGGGGCTCGTCCAGGATGGGGCGTAGCCCACGATCGGAAGGATCTTGATGCCGTTGGCCTTGGCCGCTGCGAGCACCGCTTCGAACGTCGACCAGTGGTAGACCCCCGGCGAGGGCTCGACTTCCGACCAGGCGAGGTCCTCGCGCTCCCAGCTCATGCCCATGCCGCTCATCTCCGCCGCGAGCGCAGGCACCGTTCCCGTGCCCCAGCCGGCGAAGTTTGCGTTCACGCCCTTCACGAACGGCAGGCCGAAGGTTTCGGAGCCCGAGCCGCCGCCGGAGCCCCCTTCGCTGCCCGAGCCGCCGCCGGAGCCGGAGCCACCTTCGCTGCCGGAGCCGCCGCCGCCGCCCGAGCCGCCGCCCTGGCCCCCTCCGCTGCCGGAGCCGCCGCCGGAGCCCGAGCCAGAACCGCTGCCGGACCCGGAGCCGCCGGAGCCGGAGCCGCCGCCCTGCGGTGCGCTCCCGGCGCCCGATCCCGTCGCGGAGCCGCCGGCCACGGCCGGCGGCGAAGCGCTCGGTGGAGCGGGGACGGAGACGGCGGGGTAGGCGAGCGCGACTTCGGGCGCCCAGTTGTTGCTGTAGTAGGCGCGCACGCTGTAGCGCACCGTGGCGCCGGGGACGGCGGGCGGCGTGATCGTGTTGCCCTGGATCACCGAGTACCGGTCCTGCAGGCCGGGGATCTTGCGCACGAACACGTACCAGTTGTCGCCGATCTGCCTCCAGCTCAGCGTGTGGCCGGAGACGGTGATGACGGGCGCGCTCTGGTAGTAGACGGAGGCGATGAACGCGGTCTGCGCGCGAGCGCTCTGCAGCGCCCGGCTGGCTGCGCCGCAACGCTGCGGGTGTGCCCGCAGGCAGCTCTGAAGCGCTCGGGCGCGTGCGTGCAACAGGTGCTCGGCCGCGGCACGGACGCGCGCGGCGTTGGGGGCGACGGTGCTCGCCTGGGCGTGCGCGGCGACGCTCGCGGCGTCACGGGCCGCCGCACTTGACGGCAGCGCGGCAAGCGCCAGGCAGATGACCAGAAGCGAACTGCTCCGCAGGGCGCCCCGCTCGCGGCGGGGGCGGAGTGTGGTCTGCATCGGTGACTCCTTCGGTGGCTGGGCTGTCTCGGAGAGACCCCTGGCTTTGCGGGCCCGTCTCGCGACGGGGGTGCCGTTGTCGGGGAGATGCGTTGTTGACCGCGCGCTCGAGGTGTGCACCCGAGGCGCGATCTGTTGGGCTGCAAGGGATGTTTCGGACGCCGTCCCACCAGACGTGAGCGCCCGAAGCGCGTCGTGGACGCATGTATCCAGCCGGGTGATGCGCTGGACGGGGCCGGCGCGCGCCCGCGTCCGGCTCGGGGCCTACGGGTAGGTCGCCAGCAGCGACTGGACCTCGACGGTGTAGGCGCCCTTGGGAGCGCGGTCGCTCTGCAGCGCGCCGAAGTAGTTTTCGCGGTCGCTGGAGGCACCGCTGGGGCGCAGGTCGCTGGCCTGGTAGACGTAGAGGGCGCGCAGGCGGCTTCCGTAACGGGAGTGCATCGCGGCGACCGTCGAGGAGAGCGCTTCGGCGGCTTCCTGATAGGTCATGCAGGGGTTCCAGCCATAGTTGTCGCTCAGGCAGCGTCCGTTGTCGCTCGACACGCCCCACTCGGTGACGTAGATGGGGATGTTGCTCGGCGCGCCGTGTGCCTGCGTGTTGGCGATCTCGTTGTCGATCTCGGTCCACCATTTCGGGCCGTAGGGGTGCACGGTCCAGCCGGCCACGCGCTGTCCGAGGTCGGGAACGGCCCTGAACATCGCTTCGTCCCAGGTGGTGTGCCCGCCGTACTCGTCCCCGATCGCCAGCAGGCCGACGCCGGGTTCGGCCCGGGCGATCGCTTCCTGGGCATCGCGCAGGCGCCGCGCGTATTCTTCGGCGCGCAGGATGAAGGCCGGTTCTTCCCACCAGGTTTCCGACTGGGAGCCGTACTGGTAGGGGTTGTTGGTCTCGTTGCCGAACTCGATGTCGGTCACGGCCGTGCCGGGCGGGAACGTCTTCCCGCGCCAGAAGCTGCCGCCGGGCCCGAACGCGGCCGCCCAGGTGGCGAGGTTCTGGGCTTCGGCGGTGGAGGGCACCCTTCCGGTGAAGCCGGCGAGCAGCAGCGGGCGGATCCCTGCGCGCGCATAGGCTTCGACGACCGGCGCGAGCTGGGATACGGGCGAGCCGATTTCGAACTCCAGCCTGGCCGTGTGTGCGCCGAGCTGCTCCAGCCAGGGCAGCTCATACAGCCAGGCAGACCCGCCGACGGCGCCCATTTCAAAGCCGCCGGCGGCGCTCGCGACGGATGCGGGGCTCGGCCGCTCGGTCGGCGCGGCCGGCGAGGATGCGGGCGCCGCAGCGGGCTGGACCGGCGTGACTCCTCGCGTCAGGTAGGCGAGCCAGTGGGCGGCGCGGCGAACGGCGCGGCGCACGGCCCAGCAGCGGGCGGGGTGGGCGCGGTGGCGGCGCAGGCAGCGCCGCAGCGCCCACGAGCGTGAGGCCAGCAGCCGGCGTGCGCGCATGCCCGGTGTGCGCGGCTTGCCGATCGCGTGTGCCTTGACACGGCTGAGCTGGGCGGTCGCGCCGGTGGCCCCGGCGGCGGCAGGAGCGTCGCCGGAGGCGACGGCCGGGGGGGACAGCACTAGCGCGGCGAGCGCCAGCGCGAGCAGGCCCGCGACTGCGGGCCGCAACCATCCCAGGCGGTGGGGAATGAGGGAACGAGACATGCGCTCGCCCCCCTATCGGCGCGTTTGCCGCAGGCTTGAGCGTTGGGATTTCTCGCCACTTTGGCGGCGCGGCTACTCGGCGAGCAGGTCGGCGAGCGCCTCGACCGAGTAACGCTCGGCGGCGAGCTCGCGCCCGCCGTGAGCGACCTGCTCGGCGCCGTCGCGGAGCACGCCCACGAGCTCGGCGGCGAACGCGTCAGCGCCGTCGGCGATCAGGCAGTTGCGCCCGTGCTCGACCGCCAAACCGGCCACCGCGCGCGGCGTGGCGATCACGGGAACGCCGTATGCGAGCGCCTCGATCAGCTTCAACGGCGTTCCCCCGCCAACCAGCAGGGGCACGACCGCGCAGGCGGCGCTCGCGTACACGCGCCGCAGGTCGCTGACGAACCCGAGCTCCTCCACGCGGGAGTCGCGCGATCGCTCCGGTGGCAGACCGTCGCCGACGAGCGCGAGCCTCGCGTCGGGGAGCTCGGCCCACACGCGGGGCAGCACCTGCTCGAGCATGAAGCGCAAGCCGACGCGGTTGGGCTCGTAGGCGAAGTTGGCGACGAACACCGCCCGGCGCTCCTCCTGCAACGGCTGTACGGGCTCGATCGCAGCGACGTCGACCACGTTCGGGGCATAGCGGAGCCGGGCGCTCGGGCACAGCTCGTGCGCGGCGGTGATGTCGGCCTCGCTCACCATCCAGCTCTCGGCCGCCCGTTGCAGCAGCCCGCGCTCGAAGGCGCGCAGGGCAGCCCGCGAGCCCATCCCGCCGCCGAGCTCGTGGCGGAAGCCCGACTCGAAGTTGTGCGCGTTGTAGATCACCGGATGTCGCCTTGCGAGCGCGGCCAGCGTCGCCGCGGCGACGGGGCCGTCGGCCACGACGCGGCCGCGTCCGGGCTGCTGCGCCAGGCGGCTCGCCGCGGCGGCCAACTCGGGCGAGATGCCTCGTGCGATCGAGGCGGGGACGCCGGCAAGACGGCCGCGGCCGTAGGCGAGCAGGCGCCGCGGTCCGCGCGAGGAGACGACCGCGTGCATGTGCACGTCCTCGATCGCCGTGAACGCAGCATCCGGCCGGTCGCCCTCGAAACGGAGGTAGAGCAGGTCAAGGCCGCCGTGCGCGGCCAGCGCCCGCGCCACGCCATAGGTCCGCACCGCCCGACCGGAGCGCAGCACCGGGGTGTGCGTGGTGACGAGCAGATCCCTCACAGCGCTTCGATCGCCGCGGCGATCTCCTCCAGGCGTCGCTCCCATGAGTGCGCGGCAGCCGCGCGCGAGCGCTCGGCGCGACGCTCGGGGCTGTCGGCGGCCAGCTCACTGTCGAGCAGGCGCGCGACGCCCTCGGGGTCGGGGGCGCAGAGCACCTCGGAGACGTGCGCCAGCGCGGGGAGCGGCGTGGCGATAACGGGCAGGCCGGCGGCGAGGTACTCGTACACCTTCATCGGGAACACGCTGTCGGTGAGCGCATTGCGCGCGTAGGGGATCAGGCCGGCGTCGGCCGCGCGCAGGACCTCCGGCAGCCGCTCGTAGGCACGCCCACCGAGCAGATGCACGTTCGGCTCGGCCGCCAGGCGGGAGACGTCGGTGCGCGGGTCGCCCGGTCCGACCGGCCCGACGAGCGCGAACGACCAGGCGGGACGGGCGCGTGCGAGCGTCACGAGCAGCGAAATGTCGAGCTTGGCCGCGACGATCGCGCCGGTGAACGTGATCCGCGGTCGCGGCAGCGCTGCCATCTGCGGGTCGACGGGGCCGGGGAGCAGCGCTCCGGCGAACAGCTCGGTGTCGGCCACGTTGGGAGCGTCGATCACGTTGTCCGACAGCGTCCGCAGGCGTTCCGCCAGCGACGGGGCACTGGCGAGCACGAGGTCCGCACGCGCCGCAAAGCGCTCCTCGGCGGCGCGAAAGCTGGCGGTGTCGATAAGCGAGTGGGCGGCGATGTCGTCCACGCAGTGGTAGACCACAAGGCTGGGATCGAGTACGTCGATCAGCGTCTCCGCCTGGGGCACGTAGGCCCACAGGATCGGCCTGTGCATCCCGAGCTGGCGCACGGCCCGACCGACGAGCCGGGTCAGCAGCCGCCGGTTCAGCGCGCGCACGGTCGCGTTGCCGTGCAACGGCACGACCAGGGGCGAGAGCACGTGCAGCCCGTCGACCGCGCGCGGCCGTTGCAGGCCGCGGCGCAGCCTTCGCGCGATGCGCCTCAGGTCCCGCCCGGCGAGCTGTGGGCGGCGCAGCCCGAGCGACTCCACGAACAGCACCCGGTTCTCGCGCGCCAGGCGGGACATCAGGTGGTGCTGGTTGGTCCACAGGTCGGTGTCCCAATCGGCGAATCCGACGCACACGATGTCGCGGTCGCGCAGGATGGGCCGGTCGGGCATCGGCGCCATGATCCCAGGCGTCGGGGCGTGTAGTCTCGTGTCGGTGGCGACCGCAGGGCAATCGGCCGCGCTTCCGCTGCTCGAGGAGCTGCGGGGCCGCTTCCCGCGCGTCGCGGTGGTTCACGACTGGCTGACGATTCCGGGCGGCTCCGAGCAGGTGCTGCTGGAGCTGCTCGAGATGTTCCCGCAGGCCGAGCTGTTCACGTCCGTGTACGACCCCTCGCCGTGGCCCGAGCAGATCACCGGGCGCCGCGTCCACGCGTCATGGCTGAGCCGCATCCCCGGTGCCGCGCGCCACTATCCCAAGCTGCTGCCGCTGATGAATCGGGCGTTCCGGTCGTTCGATCTCACGGGCTTCGACCTGGTGCTCTCGAGCAGCCATGCGTGCGCGAAGAACGTGCGCGCGCCCGCGCGGGCGCTGCACGTCTGCTACTGCCACACGCCGATGCGCTACGCCTGGGAGCAGGAGTTCCTGGCTGGGGAGGAGGTGGGGCGCGCGACGCGCCTGCTGCTGCCGCCGTTGCTGGCGCGCCTGCGCAGGCAGGATCTCGCCGGGGCGGCGGGGCCGGACGTGTTCGTGGCCAACTCGCGCCACGTGGCGGAACGCATCGAGCGCTTCTACGGGCGCTCGGCCGAGGTCGTCAACCCGCCTGTGGACGTCGATCACTTCCTCGCGATCGAGCGCCAGCAGAGCCCGGAGGGATCCGCGGGCGGCTACTACCTGGCGTTCGGCCGCGTGGTGCCCTACAAGCGGATCGACCTCGCCGTGGAGGCCTGCGCGCTGCTGGGCCGCGATCTGAAGGTAGCCGGCGACGGGCGTGCGCTGGCGTCCGTGCGCGCACACGCGGGCGGTGATCGGGCCGATCTCCTCGGGTCGGTCACGCAGGCCGAGCGCGACCGCCTGCTCGCCACCGCCCGCGCGCTGCTGTTCCCGGGCGAGGAGGACTTCGGGATCGTGCCGGTGGAGGCGCAGGCGGCGGGCCTGCCGGTGATCGCCTACGGCGTGGGCGGGGCGGCGGAGACCGTGCTCGACGGCCGCACCGGCGTGCTCTTCGCGCAGCAGAGCGCGGTCTCGCTGGCCGCTGCGATCGAGCGTTTCGAGGGCCTGCGCCTCGACACCGCGGAGCTGCGGGAGAACGCCAGGCGCTTCGGCCGCACGCGCTTCCGCGCCGAGCTGGCCGGCGTGATCGACCGGGCGTCCCGCGAGCGTGCTCGGCGCTAGAGTCTTGCGCCGTGCAGGAGGTGCTCCCCGGCGTATACCACTGGACCGCCAGCCACCCGCGGATCCACATCGAGGTGTCCTCCTACTGGCTGGATGAGACGGGTGTGCTGCTCGACCCGCTCGTGCCGCCGCAGGAGGGTCTCGACTGGTTTGCCGCCCGCGCCTGCACGCCCGCGGCGATCCTGCTCTCAAACCGCCATCACTTCCGCGAGTCCGACCGCTTCGTGGAGCGCTTCGGCTGCCCCGTCTACTGCAACCGCGCCGGTCTGCACGAGTTCACGCCGGCGCAGTCCGTGCAGGGCTTCGACGTGGGCGAGGAGCTGCCGGGAGGCGCGATCGCCTACGAGCTCGGCGCGATCTGCCCCGATGACACCGCCCTGCACCTGCCAGCCAAGGACGCGCTCGTGATCGCCGATGGGGTCGTGCGCGGTGGGCCGCACGGACAGGACGGCCCGCTCGGCTTCGTCCCGGACTCGCTGATGGACGACCCGCCGGCAACCAAGCGGGGGCTGCTGGGGGCATGCGCGCGTCTGCTCGCCGAGCTCGACTTCACGCACCTGCTGCTCGCACACGGCGGCCCCGTCATCGGCGACGGGCGGGCGCTGCTGGCGGATCTCGTGGACAGCGGAGGGCGCACCGCGTTCGAGATGTGAGCGCGACGGCCGCGGGACGTCTCGTGGCCGGCGGCTGTAGGCTCGCGCGAGCATGCGCGCGGTAGTCACCGGAGCCAGCGGGTTCATCGGCGGCGTGCTCAGCCGCCGGCTGCTGGACGGCGGGCACGAGGTCACGGCGCTCGTGCGCCGGCCCGGAGCGGAGCCGCCCGGGACGCGTGGGCTGATTGGCGACCTCGCCGACGGCCCGGCGCTGATCGCCGCGTTGGCCGAGGCGCGCCCCGACTGCGTGTTCCATCTCGCCGCCGAGATCGCCTCCCAGCGCAGCGAGCGCAGCGTCATCGAGGTGAACGTGGATGGCACCCGCAGGCTGCTGGAGGCGTGCCTGTCGCTGGCCGACGGCGATCCGTCCACGGGACCGCGCGTGGTGTTCTCCTCGACGGTCGTCACCGGCGACGCCCACGGAGCGCTGCTCACCGAGGACATGCCGCTGCCGGTTGCCACGCCCTACGGTCGCTCCAAGCAGGAGGGCGAGCGGATGATCCTGGAGTCCGGGCTGCCCGCGGTGGTGGTGCGCCCGTCGCACGTCTACGGTCCCGGCGGCTGGTACGCCAACGAGCTCCTCCCGCGGCTGCGCCAGCCGGGCCGCTTCGCTGTGATCGGCAGCGGTGAGAACCTCTGGGACGTCGTGCACGTCGATGACGTCGCAGCAGCGCTCGAGCTGGCCTCCCAACAGGCGCCGCCGGGCGCGACCTACCACGTGGTGGACGACGAGCCGATCACCTTCTATGACTTCATGGCGCTCACCGCGGCGGCGCTCGGCGTCGGTCCGCCGAGGCGCATCCCGGCGTCGCTCGCACGCCTGGTAGCGGGGCGCAACGCGGTCGACGCGGTCGTGCGATCGGCGCGATCGTCGAACGCCAAGATCAAGCGGGAGCTCGGCTGGAGCCCGCGCTTCCCCACCGCCCGGGAGGGCGTCGCCGACGCGGTCGCGCGGCTCGCCGCCTGAGACCGCGGGCCTGCGCGTCGCGGGCGGGCTCAGGAGCGCAGGTCGAAGGCGCGCTCGGCCTCGTCGCAGACGTGTCGCGCGATCGCCAGCGATGAGGTGGCCGCGGGCGATGGCGCGTTGCGAACGTGCAGGGCACGCTCGGTCCGGGAGAAGACGAAGTCGTCCACGAGGCGGCCGTCGCGTGCGAGCGCCTGTGCGCGCACCCCGGCGAACGCGGGCTCGACGTCGCCGGGCGCCAGCTCGGGAACGTAGCGCGCGGCCGCACGGACGAAGGCGGAGCGCACCGCCGCGTGGCGCAGCTCGGTCACTCCGGTCGCCCACCAGCGCGCGAGCATCCGCCACGTGCCCGGCCAGGCCAGCGTGTCGAACACGTCGCGTCGGCGCACCGTGCGCAGGCTGTAGGCGTCCCGGGCGCCCGCCATCAGCGCGGTGGGGCCGATCAGCACCTCGCCGTGGACGTGCTTGGTCAGGTGCACGCCGAGGAACGGCAGCGACGGGTCGGGGACCGGATAGATCAGCGAGCGCACGAGCTCGCGGCGCGCTGGCGCCAGGCGCAGGTATGCGCCGCGGAATGGAACGATCCGCGGATCCGGGTCCGCCCCCGCGGCGACCGCCAGACGGTCGGCCCAGGCGCCGGCGCAGAACACGACGTGACCGGCCTCGGTCGTGCCCCGGGCGTGGGAGAGCCGCAGCGATCGACGCCCGCGCGCGATCCCCTCGACCCCGCATCCGGTGGCCACCGTGCCGCCCGCGTCGAGCACGTCGCGCGCGTAGCAGGCGGCGACCGCGGAGAAGTCGGCGATGCCCGTCGCCGGCGAGTGCAGCCCCGCGATCCCGCGAGCGTGGGGCTCGAGCGCCTCGATGCCCGCCGCATCGATGCGGCGCAGGCCTGGCACGCCGTTGGCCCGACCCCGGCGCTCGAGCTCCTCCAAGCGCTGCAGCTCGGAGCGCTCGGTCGCCACGATCACCTTGCCGCACGCCTCGTGCGCGATCCCGCGCAGCTCGCAGTACTCGTACATCTCCTTGGCGCCCTCCACGCACAGACGCGCCTTCAGCGACCCGGGCGCGTAATACACGCCTGCATGGATCACGCCCGAGTTGTGGCCGGTCTGGTGCGTGCCGATCTCGTCTTCGCGCTCGAGCACGCACAGCGAGGCGTGGGGATTGCGGGCGATCAGCTCGCGCGCGACCGCGAGGCCCACGATCCCGCCTCCAACGACCGCGATGTCGCAGCGCTCGGGCGCCCGGCCGGCGTGTGCGGGAGGGCTCGCCACGAGCCCAGGCTAGCCGGTCCCGACCGCTCCGGGGCCTCCCGGCGCGGTTGCCGCCGCGGCATCCACGAGCCCCGCGCCGTAGAGGCGTTCGTCGCCTCCGCCTCCCAGCTTTTTGGCCGTGGCCTGGAGTCGCGCGGTGAGCTCGGCCGGGGTCGGATGCGGGCCGAGCACGCCGCTGGCGATGATCAGCGCCGCCGTGGCGGCCACGTGGGGGGTCGCCATCGAGGTGCCTTCATAGCCGGAGGGGATGCCGAACTTCCGGGGCGAGCTGCCGGTGAAGGTGACCTGGAAGACGTCCCTGCCGCTCGGCTGTTCGGGACGGCAGTTCGGGTCGCCCGGGAGGTTCGCGTCGGCGCCCCCGCCGGGCGCGACCAGCGTGAGGCCCGCACCGTCGTTGGAGTAGGAGGCCAGGCAGCCGTGTTCGGTCGTGGCCCCCACCGAGACCACGTAGGGGGCCCGCGCCGGGTAGGCGATCGCGCTGTGCCCCTCGTTGCCCGCGGCCGCCACGACCAGCACTCCCCGGCGGTGCGCGTAGCGGAGCGCTTCGATCAGCTCGGGGATGTCCGATGCGGTGACGCCCGGGGAGAACTCGAGGCTGAGGTTGATCACCTGCGCACCGTGCCTGACCGCGAACAGCACGCCTTCGGCGATCGTCGAGGCTTCGCCTTCGCCCTGGCTGTCCAACACCCTCACGGGCATCAGGTGCGCGGCGTAGGCCAGGCCCGTGAGGCCGATGCTGTTGTTGGTCGCCTCGGCGATCGTCCCGGCGACGAAGGTGCCGTGGCCGTTGCGGTCGTTGGGGAACGGGTTGCGCGCCACGAAGTCATAGCCCTGGACGAACTCGTGCGAGGTGAAGTCCGGGGAGCGCCGGAAGGGTCCGCGGTTTGCGTAGGCGACGCCCGTGTCGAGCACCGCCACCGTCACACCGTTGGCACCCGCGCGGCCGTCGGCGGCGACGTTCGCCCAGGCTTCCGGGGCGTTCACGCTGAAGGGCCCGAAGAAGTTCCACTGCAGTTCCTCCCAACCGCCGGGGTGAGCGCCGGGCCGGCCGGGGTCATCGGGCACGAACGTGCCCGTGGCGTGCGCGAGGTAGTCGGGCACCGCCCACTCGACGCCGTGCTCGCTGCGCAGGCGCCTCAGCGCGGAGGTGACGCTCGCACCGCGCGCCAGGCGCAGTAGTCGCGTTCGGGCGGTCGGCGCGCCCGTCGCGGTTGCGCCCGAGGGGCCTTCGGCTCGTGCCGCGACCGCTGTCGGCTGGGCCGCCGGGGCGTAGCCGACGACGATCTCGTTCGGCACATAGGTGCCCCGGCCGGCGGCGCTTGCCACGGGCGCGGCGGCGAGGCCGAGGCCAACGAGAGCGCACGCCACGCGCACCCATCTGCGAGCTGCGGGCAGGCGTTTTCTTTGGCGGCCGTCAGAAGGGGACATGAGCTCTGGTAATGATGGTGGCCCGGGCTCGGGCGGCGGGAGGTACTGTCGCAGACGTCGCGGGAAACCCGATGAGCGAGCACTTCTTCCCGCGTGACGACTACTTCATGCGCCTTGCGCTGCGCGAGGCCGAACGTGCATTGGAACACGAGGACGTACCGATCGGCGCGGTGATCGTGCGCGACGGCGAGCTGGTTGCGGGCGCTCACAACGAGCGCGAGCTACGCCAGGACCCGACGGCCCACGCCGAGATCATCGCGCTGCGTGAGGCCGCGCGCGTGGCCGGCACCTGGCGCCTGCTGGACGCGGTGCTCTACGTGACGCTCGAGCCGTGCGCGATGTGCGCCGGCGCGATCGTGCTCGCGCGCGTGCCGCGCGTCGTGTTCGGCGCATCCGACCCGAAGGCGGGCGCCGCCGGCAGCGTGCTCGACGTGCTTGGCGAGCCCCGCCTGAACCATCGCCCCGTCGTGGCCGGAGGACTCCTCGCGCGCGACTGCGGCGACCTGCTGAGCGCGTTCTTCGCCACGCGCCGCTAGCCTTGGTGGGTCCCCCGGGAGGGGTGGCAGAGCGGTTGAATGCGGCGGTCTCGAAAACCGTTTCAGGCCTGATTGGTCTGACGAGGGTTCGAATCCCTCCCCCTCCGTCAGGCCCAGAAGTGCGCGTGTTCTCGGCATTCTGGGCCTTTCGTCGTCCTTGCGGCGCGTCTTGACGAACTCGACTCCGTAAACCGTTCGCCGTGCCGGACGCGCGCTCGGCGCAATCAGCGCTAGCGCTCCCGCGGTGGGGCATTGCAATCACTCGTGGCGGTGAGCTGTTCGGCTGTGCTGCCGGCCCTCAAAGGGTCGCGCGCTCCGCGTGCGGTGGGTCGGGTCCGGCAGCCCGCTGGCCCTTCGAGTCGATTGGAGGGCGAGATGAGCGGTGTGGACGACGCCTCGCGCGCCGGGGGAGATACCTGACAGAGTGAACCGATGCTGACTGAAGTGGCCGACGGCGTCTGGGTCCGGCAGAGTGCGTGGGTCTGGACCAATACCATCGCGATGCGCGGGGAGGAGGGGTTGATCCTGGTCGATCCCGGCATCGATGGTTCCGAGCTGAACCAGCTCGCCGATGACCTGGACGGGCTCGGCATTCCGGTGGTCGCCGGGTTCTCCACCCATCCCCACTGGGACCACCTGCTCTGGCATCCCCGATTCGGCGACGTGCCGCGCTACGCCACCCCCACCGGCGCCCACGCTGCCAGTGAAGCCCGAGAGCAGGCGCAGGCGATGGCGGCGGAGAGCGCGTCGGGCATCCCGCTCGAGCTGATCGGGCTCGTCACCCCGCTGCCCGCGGACGGCGGACCCGTGCCGGGCGAGATCGTCGAACATCAGGCGCACGCCGTCGGCCACGCCGCGGTCTTCCTCGCGGACCGTCGCGTCCTGCTCGCCGGCGACATGCTCTCCGATGTCCTGATCCCGCTCCTCGACCCTCGCCGCCCCGATCAGGTGGGCGCCTACGAGACAGCACTCGACCGGCTGGGAGAGGCCGCAAGGCACGTCGATGTCCTTATCCCCGGTCACGGCGCCGTCGCCGAGGGCCCCGAGGTGGCGGCCCGCCTTGCTGCCGATCGTGCCTACATCGACGCGCTGCGGCGAGGAGAGGAACCAGTTGACGCGCGTCTGGGGCCCGATGCGGACTGGCTCTCCGGCCCACACCAGTCGAACATCGAGCAGGCCAGGGGAGGTACGACAGCGAACTAGACCGTGCAATCAGACTTCGGTGTTCGTCAGCGCCGAGACCTGGATGGCGGTGATCCTTATGTAGTCGGCGTAGACTTTCGTTGCGAACGCCCCGAGGTAGCAGGCCACCGTGGCGGAGCCGGTGCTGTTGAACTGGTGCACTACCTGCAGTGGAAAGGGAGCGACTTCAAGGCTGGATCCGAGATCATTGACCACCTGATCGGTGTCACCTTCGGCGACCAGTTTGCATATGACTTTGACGGGCACCCCGGTTGCGTCGAAGACGTAGAGCTTGGCGAGGATCACATATTTGGCTGCGGGAATGTTGCCGAGCGTGGCTACCACGGTGGGGTTGCCCGCTTCGGTGGACGTGATTTCGTTGATCCCGACGTTGTGGAACACGCTGAACGCAGGACCCATGCCCGCTGGCCCTTCCTTCCCCTGCGACCCTTCTCTGCCCTGTGCACCGTCTCTGCCGGGAGGCCCTTCTTTGCCCCCGGCTCCGGGCGCGCCGGCGTTGCCCTTGAGCTTCTTGATCACCTTCGGGTTGATCTGCTTGGTCGAGTTGATCAGGTAGCGGGACGCCGCCAGCGCCCCTCCGCTCATCGCGAACAGGAGCGCGACGGTTGCGACGACGTTCGCGTAGCTGAGCTGCCTGCGGATAGACGAGAACATGCTTCAACCCTCCCGGTGCCTTCGAGAGCGAGCGGACACGAGCGCCGCCCGCGATCTGAGGGATGTTGGCACGCGCAACCGACGCGTCGTCAAGCGAGCGGACGTTTGTTGCGACCTCGTATCGCGCCCGCCCTCCCGCCCCGTGCTCCAGATACGGCCCTGTCGGGCCGCGCGGTGGTCAGGGACGGTCGGTGGACACGATCAGGACGTTGCAGCGAGCCTGGTGGGACACCTTGTTGGGAACGCTCCCGAGAGTAAAGCGCTTGGCGCCATGCATGCCCTGGCTGCCGACCACGATCAGGCTCGCGCCGACGTCGGCCGCAACGTCCAGCAGCGCATCGGCCGCACGCTTGCGGACGGCGTGCGTCTTGACCTGCGCGCCGCCGATGCGCGCGGCCGCCGCGGCCTCGTCCAGGATGGCCTGCACCTTCGAGTCCGGCAATGGAGCCCAGACCTTTGCAGCCGCCTCAGGGGCGTCCGCGATGTGCGCACCGCGAATGGGCTCGTAGGCCGACACTATGTGGATCTCTCCGTCCAGGGCCTTCGCCAGCCGGACAGCCTCCTCTACCGCAAGCTTGGCCGTGTCGGAGCCATCGGTCCCTACGACGAGCGATTCGTGACTGCGCTGCTCCATCCCGGGCAGACTCTATTGCAAGCCGGGCGTGGCCAACCGATCGTGTTCGGCGTGCACGTGACCTCCTTGAAAAGAACGGCTCGTGGCCGTTGACCGGAGGTCGCATCGGAGTAACGTGTGCAGCCGGCACGCTTGAGTGGTGCCGTGTCGGCCCGCCGTAGCTCACGGATCGCGACGCCGCGGCCACGAACTCAACCACGCTCCTTAAGGAGGATGTGATGACGCACCTCAGGCCGTTGGGAATCGGCTTCCTCGCGACGTGCGCAGCGATCGCCCTGACCTCGGCGTCGGCGTCAGCCCTGTTGGCCGAACCGGAGATCGGGCGATGCGTGAAAGTGCTCGCGGGCACCGGGGAATACGAAGTTGCCACGTGCACCGGCGGAGCCAAAGCAGCCGGGGGGAGGTACGACTGGCAAAAAGCGGCGAAAACCCATTTCGTCAGCGGCGGTGGTGCGACGATTCTCGAAGCGACGGGCGGGAAAAAGATCGAATGCAAAGCGTTCTCCGGCGAAGGGGAATACTATGTCCCCTTCCCTCAGGATGAGACGCTGAACGTCAAACTCTTCGGCTGCAAAGAATTCACGTTCAACTATGAATGTCACAACGCCGCGCCCGAAGAGCTCGACTTTGCCATGTTTGGCGAATATGGCTTTGTCAACAACTTCCTGAACAAAGAAGGAAAACTGGTCGTCGCGGTTGGTATGAGCCTCAAAATCGACGATCCGCAAAAATTCGAATGCGGGCCGAACAAGAATCAATTTAGGATCGAAGGCGGGGCCGTTGGCCGAGTCACGCCGATCGACAAAGCCGGCGCAAAATTCACGTTCAAATTCGCGCAGTCCAAAGGAAAACAGAAACCACCTGGATTCGAAGGGGGCGCCCCCCAGGCGTTCGTGCTCGAAGAGACGTTTCCGTTGATGCCACCGGAAGACGCGGGACTCATGAGTACCTACACCAACTCCAACGAAGAACCGCTGGAGATCAAAGCGAGGGAATAGCGTCCGCGGCCAGCCCGTTGGGATCGTGTATGCTCATTGTGCCGTGGGGGCGAACGATTCCGCAGAACGGGATTCAGGTGCAGCAGCTGCCGGGTCCGGCGCTGCCGGCGCGGGAGCTGGCGGACGCTCCAGCGCCGGTGAGGTGGCTGCGGGGTCCGGCGTCTCGGGCGCAACGGACCGCTCGGCCTATGGCGAGGGCGTCGAGCTGGGGTGGCAGATGGCCGTGCTGTACCGAAACGCGACCCGGCAGCAGGGCGACAAGCCAAAGCTGCCGGAGACGTTGCCGACGATGCACGAGGTCTCCGCGGGTCGCCGCACCGAATTTGCGATCGCCGAGACGCTCGCCACCTTGGCCCGTCTCGGGATAGGCGGCACCGACGAAGCGTCGGAAGAACTCGAACGCCAGTTCAAGAAGCCCGAAGCGGCGCCGGATGACGTCAAGCGTGCGGCCTACGAGCTCCACCTGGCGATCCTCCGCGATTGCAACGCCAAGGATCGTGCGCTCGGCAAGGCATACGAACTCGGCAAAGAGCTCGCAGATACCTGCCCGGTGGACATCGACGTGAGGGCCATGGCCGAACAGCTGAACCGCTACCGACTCGACGAGCTCGGCCGCTGGCTCGCCGATCTTGCCACGCGCCTGCCGGACCACGCGAGCAGGGCGGTCCGCGTGTCGATGGCGCGATGGAAGATCGCCGCCAAGGACGGCACGAGCTCGGCGCTGTTCCAGATCGAGGATCCGGGCACGGTGCACCGAGAGCTCAACCGGCAGGTGCAGATCTGGCGGTCCATGCTGACGGGCGAAAAGCAGGCCACCGACATGCTCGGAACCGAGGGCTACGCCAGGGCCGTGAGCTTTGCGGTCAGCGACACGCGGCGCCTGGTGTTCGGGTATCTCTGGCGTTTCCTGCCGTTCGTCCTCGGTGTTGTCGCGCTTCTGGCTGTGGGCGTGTGGGGCGTGCTCGAATATGAAGAGACCAGCAAGGTGATCGCATCGTTGGCCGCGATCGCGGCGGCGCTCGGGCTCAGCTGGAAGGGCGTTGCCGCGACGCTCGGTCGCGTCGCCGAAGAGATCGAGCGCCCGATCTGGCAAGGCTCGCTGGACCTGGTCGTCGCCGACGCGATCACCCAGCAGCCCGCGACGTCCGTGCGCCTGGCGATCGCCGCCAAGGTCTCCACAGCAGCCGGCGGCTCCCCCGACACGCACAGGCTCGGCGGCCGCAGCGTGGCCAAGGCGCTGCCGCCCGGGACAGACAGCCCCCAAGCTCGCTCGGCGAGCGGCGGCGCGCGCCCTTCGGAAAAGCCCTGACGCGTCGCGGTGGCGACTACGGTGGCCAGGCGCCCGGCCGGGAAGTACGTTCGATCCAAGGGCAGCGTGCCGATCATCGAGCAGAAGGAGCGAAGATGCCTCAGCCAATCGTCGTCGGCTACGACGGGTCCGAGCACGGACGCGACGCGCTGGCGCTCGGTCGCGCTCTCGGCGAGGCGCTCTCGGCACCGCTCGTGGTGGTCATCGCCTACACCCCCGACGAGTGGCTGTGGGCTCCCGGTACGGCCGCGCCGATGAACGAGGCCGAGCGCGAGGCCGTGGTGCAGGAGGCGCGCGCGGCCTTCTCCGAGGAGGACCTGGTGGAGATTCGCGTGGTGGCATCGCCGTCGGCGGCGGGCGCACTGCACGCCGAGGCCGAGCGGGTCGAGGCGTCGATCGTGGTGGTGGGCTCGACCCATCACGGCGCGATGCGGCGCGTGCTGCTCGGCACGGTCACCCAGGAGGTGCTGGACGCGGCGCCGTGCGCGGTGGCGGTGGCACAGCCCGGTCTGGCCGGAGGCACGCCGATTGCGATCGCGAGGATCGGCGTGGGCTTCGACGACTCGTCGACCGCGCATGACGCACTCGCGGTTGCCCACGAGCTCGCCCTACACACCGGTGCCGAAGCGCGCCTGCTGTGGGCCGCGCACCTGACCGCGCGCGCGCTTCCGATGGCCGCCGGCAGCTACATCAAGCCGGACTACTTCGAGGAGCTGCGCACCGGCGTGCAGGAGCGCCTGGAGCGGGCGGCAGCGCCCCTCCGCGGGGACGTGTCCGTGCGCACCGAGATCCTCCGCGGCCAGACCACCGACGCTCTGTCCAAGGAGAGCGGGCGCCTGGATCTGCTCGTGCTCGGCTCGCGCGGCTACGGGCCGCTGCGGCGCGTGCTGCTCGGCAGCGTCTCGCGAGGCGTGATCGGCGACGCCGGCTGTCCCGTGCTCGTCGTGCCGCGCGGGGTGGAGACCCTCCGGCTCAGCCCGAAGAGCGACGCCGCGGCCAGCGGACAGGACGTGGACCCGCGGCCGCTGCAGAGCCCTCGCGCCGGCTGACCCAGCGTGACCGCGCCGCGGCGCTGGGTGTAGGCTCGCAGCCCGATCACCGACACCGAGCCGACGCGGACGCAGCGCCGCCAAAGGAGAGTGCAGAATGGAGCACGAGCACACCCAGCACGTGGCCGCCCCACCCGATCGCGTGTTCGCCGCGCTGGCCGACGTGGGCAACCTGCCGCGCTACGTGCCGCAGGTCACCGCAGCGCGACAGGGCGACGGCGAGAAGGTCGAGATCGAGGCGCGCTACGAGGGCCACACGCAGAAAGGCGAGGGCTGGTTCCGGGTCGACCAGTCGGCCCGGCGGGTGGAATGGGGGGCAGACGCGGGCGGCTATCACGGTTCGCTGCAGGTGAGTCCGGACGACGACGGCGCGCGGCTCACGCTGTACCTGGTGACCACCCACGGCGATGCGCCCGACGCCGAGGTGATGGGCACGCTGGATGCCATCAGGCGGCTGGTCGAGGCCGACAACTAGCTAGGCGCGGTGCCCCGGCCGCGGCGCCGGTCGCGCCGGACGGTGGCACGGCTGCGAGTCCCTGCCTAGGCCTTCGCGCGCGGGCGCTGGGCGGCCCGCCTGACGCTGCGGCGGCCGAGGCGCGTCAGCAGGTCACGCTCGGCTTCGGCGCCTCGGCGGGTCATCGCGCCGGCGAGGTGGATGGTCCCGCGTTGGACGGTCCAGTAGCCGGTGGGTGTCTGTCTGATCGTTAGTCGCTCTGTTTGCATCTGCTCATTCCCTGGAGATCGTGTTCGGCGCATCCGTGCGCGTGGCATTTCGGCTCCGTCGTCACTTCACTGTGAGGCCTGTAGCCGGGGGCGCAGTTATCGGCGTGTTACCGAAGGCCCCCGCAGGTCTGCTTGCAGATCAGCCGCCTTCGCCGGTCATCCGGCGGCGCATGCGGTGTTCGTGGCGCAGTTCCTCGACGGCCTCGTCGACGCCGCCGAGCGCGCCCCGTGGCTCGCTGCCGAGCAGCTCGGGCTCGAGCCGA
>Ga0209415_10000269_pt1 | contig 92316 bp, 77 predicted proteins | sample PeaSoiSIISIP2007_FD_187696 | JGI IMG/M metagenome (GOLD analysis project Ga0209415, IMG submission 187696) | Peat soil microbial communities from Weissenstadt, Germany - SII-SIP-2007 (SPAdes) (version 2) | ecosystem: Environmental > Terrestrial > Soil > Wetlands > Peat | place: Germany... | reverse complement strand
CGCATGCCGGTGCTGTTGGCCCCTCAACTGGAGCAATCGCGAGCCACTCCGAACCTTTTTGTCCCTCATCGTATTCTTTGACAATGAAAGTCAGATAAAAATAACAGGACAACTCTTTTCGCACTTTTTGGCGCGGGTCATAATAGGGCGAAGGGCCGAAGTCCACTATTTGTTTTTTTCAATGGCGCATCGAAAGTCTGCACGGCCCCAGCTGGACGAAATGGTGAGTCCTGCGCGGAAACAAGCAGTCCGAGTCCGGCAAGGGAGGTGAAAAGGAGAACAAGGTGTAGGACCAGCCTAGGTCGAGCGCAATGCATGCAGTCAGTCTGGTGTAGATATCCTCTGGTGAAAAGTAGGGCGAGCATGAGGGCATGATATCACTCAAGTAGATCACTGTAGAGTGATTGACGAGGAGCTAGATGTGGCACCTGACCGCTCATCGCGTAGCATTTTCGAATCCAGGTCTGAGGCACGTGCCCCATAACGGGGGATGGTGCATGCAACGGAGAAATTGGAGTGCAAAGAGGTCGCCCGAAAAGCGCCACCTTCTCCCATTCTGGACGACCATTGGGCACCCGAAATCAAAGTCCGATTCAAAAGTGAATCTTAGCTGCGGCTATCCGCCTCCATAGGCTGGGAGGTGTGTCACTCGAAAGAGATCCCTAGGCCACATGAAGCACGATCTTGCCGTGTGACTTGCGTCTTGCCGCTCCCGGCCCACTGGGCGATATTCCATGAACCCCTGGCAGGTTCAGGGCAATGTCCTCCCAAGCCTGGGCCGCATCTTGCAATGCGTACACCGTTGCGACGTCTGGCCGTATCGTCCCCTGTTGCAGCAGTTGCGCGATTTTGCCAAGCACCTCCGCTGACGCAGCGAGCCTCATCATCACGCCCGATACACGGTGCTTCGCGCTCTCTTCTTTCGACACGGGCTGGATCGCGGAGACGAGATGGCCGCCTTCCTTCAAGACGAGGAACGATTGCTGTTGTGTATCGCCACCGATCAAATCGAAGACCACATCGACCTTTTCTCGGAGAACTTTCTCGAATTGTTGCTTTCGATAATCGATAACCTGACTGGCTCCGATGGAGTTGAGGTATGCCTCATCTTCGCCGCTTGCTGTGGCAATGACGGTTGCACCGATATGCGAAGCCAATTGCACCGCGTAGGCGCCCACAGCGCCAGCGCCCCCATGGATTAGGATCGTTTGTCCCTTTTCCAGGTGACCGTGGGTGAAAATTCCCTGCCAGGCAGTTTGGGCGGCCACGGGCACTGATGCCGCCTCCTCAAAGGAAAGATTGGATGGTTTCCTTGCGATGACCGCTGGCTTGACGGTCAGATATTCCGCGTAAGCGCCGCCCATTCCGTTGGCACCGAAGACGGCATCACCTAGCGCATACCCCGCAACGTCAGTGCCAATTTGTTCGACGATCCCTGAAAACTCATGACCAGGTATCCATGGCAGGTCGACCGGGAGTATCTGTCTTATCTTTCCGGAGGCTTTGACAAGATCCAGATGATTCACGGCCGTACTCTTCACCTTCACCAAAATCTCATCGCGTGCCATCGCCGGTGTTGGTACATCGTCGAACACCAACTTTCCACCGTATTCAAGCAATCTAACAACTTTCATGCGCGCTCTCCTTGAGTCTACCCAATCAGTCGTTTCAACTGCCATTTGGTTGCGAGTGGCGGCGCGCCCATTCGGGGAGTTTCGTGAGCGCGCGGCCAGACTCGCGTTCCAGTCCAGCAATGTCGGCGCTGTAGCCGACGCGCTCGAACCATTCCAGCATCAACGCCGTTTCCTTGCTGTACTGGCGGACCTGTTCGATGGGCGTCTGCGCGAATGCAATCGGCCGACCCAGCGCCGTCGTCAAGATCTCCGCCGCCTCCGGCATCGTTCGTACATCACCGGCGAGATCGATCTCGCGGCTGTTCAAGGCGGCGTGTGTGAACGCGCGTGCGCCGAACCAGCCAATGTCGTCTACTGCAATCATTTGTAGTCTTGTGTCTGGAGCGAGCGCCCAAGCCAGCGTTGAGCCTTGAAGACTGAAGGGCGCTAGCAAGTTCTCCATGAAGAACACCGGGCGCAAGATCACATGTGAGGGGAAGCGGAGGCCGCGCACGGTTTCCTCGATGCGCCACTTGTTGTCGAAGTGTGGGACGCCCGTACGCTTGTGCGCCGACCCTACGGATGTGTAGACGAAGTGTTCAACGCCGGCCTCGCGTGCCAGCGTCGCTAGACGCTTGCCCTGGGCTTCTTCCCGCTCGACGCCCGCCTCCAACGAATTCTGCACGCTGAAGACACCCCACGCGCCGGCCAAGGCACGGCGCAGCGTGGCCTCGTCATCGAGATCGCCCTTGACGACGGCGACGCCCTGGCGCGCCAGCGCCGCCGCCCGCTCGCCTTCCGGCTTGCGCGTCAGGCCGCGCAGGTGGAACCCAGTGCCCTGGAGCGCCCGCGCAACCGCGCCGCCCTGATTGCCTGTCACTCCGATGATGAGAATCGTTCGATCGCTGGTCATAGCTGAAACCTCCTCAAATTGTGGCGTAAGTCCGGTACTCGTTTCTGCCCTTAAGCTCGACCCGCGCTTTGCTTGACTTGCTCAGGGTGAAAGCGCGACTGGAGCAACCCGGCAAAGGCGGGTCGCACGTCGATGAAAATCACGGCCCAGAGTATGGCCACCACGAGGGCCAGCGGAAGCCCGCTGGGGGCCATAAAAGCGTGGAAAGTGAGAATGTTGACGATCACCGGCGCCAGTATTGCCACCGCCAACGGCACGTAGCGGTTGACCAGTAGTAATACACCCGCAATGACCTGAAACGCGAAGATTACCCACAGGTAATGCGAGACATAAAGGGCGCCCATGAACTGTCCAGCAATGCCCGCCGGCGGGGGAAGGGGAATGAAGTTCAGGAAGCCGTTCAGGCCCATAACCAGAAAGATGACGCCCAGCAGATACCGGGCGATCACGGAAGCGGTTCTCATAAGCGAGTTCTCCTTTTCGATCAGCGCCATTGCATGGCGTCAATCATATTGATGTCAATATAATTGATGATGGTATACTTCCGGAGGATTCAGGTTTTTATATGCCCCGAGGCATTCGAAGGACGGACCACGTCTGGCTGGTAATGATGAAGGCGATGCGCGCCCTGGCAAGGTACGCAGCCGCTGGTATTGAAGAGACCGGGCTCGGCCTCTCGGATTTCGGCGTGCTGGAACTCCTGCTGCACAAAGGGCCATTGCCCGTCAATACGATAGGCCCAATCGTCGATCTGACCCCCGGCTCTATCAGTACCGCTGTCGATCGCCTGGTCACGAAGGGCTTGGTCAACCGGGTCGAGAGCTCCGAAGACAGACGCGTTCGGATCGTGGCACTCACGCCACACGGCAAGGATCTGATTGTTTCCGCTTTTCGAAAGCATTCCGGACAGATGAAGAGGGTGTTCTCCGAACTAACCCCTAAGGAGCTTCGTGACCTCGAAGTGAAGCTCAAGAAAGTCGGCAAGCGTGCTGCCGCGCTGATAGAGAAGACGTGAACGCCGCCCGGCTTTCGGACGCGCCCGAATGGTGGCACAGCCTTTGAGGGTGGGGCACCCACACCCAACCCAGATGCGATCACTCCGCAGTAATCTACCGCAGTGGTATCATGCGCATGTGTTCGTATCGACATTAAGGAATGTCGGTGTAAGGCTGGCCCACCTGCCCAAAATAAACTCGGTACGATACAACCCATGAAAGCGATACAAGAGACGCAGGCGGTCGATAAATATAAGAAGCTCGCTGCCGAAATGATGTTGCCAGACAGGTATGACGAGTGTGAATTCCAGACCGATTGGATAATTCAGCATGGCTGGAAGGTGGTGCTGGTCGAAGATGGTGGTCATTTCCGGCCCTGGCAGATTGACAGGATTGTCCCAGTCTTACAGAAGGCGGGATACCACCATTGCGTTGCAGTCGCCACAGAGCCACTGGATCCTTTTCCTCCTTGCTTTGAGCTCGCGATAGACACAGTTGATTTTGGGGAATTTAATGCCGAATGCGGGCTGTTCCGTTTCATGCTCATGGAGGAAACAAGGTCATGGGCAATTTCCTGCAGCGAACGGTACGACAGGTTCGCCGGCGAGAAATCCCTCGTGGAATCAATGCTCGGTGCATCTATCGAAGAAGCTCGAAAGACGTTCCTGGCCTTCGCGGAGCGTCTGTCGGGGGGGGATCCAGAGTATCCTCCGCTAAAAGTTGCAGCGCGCTACGCCGCCTTGTCAGATGGGCTGATTGGATGACGGCGTCGGCTCAATTGACCGAGGTGACTTGGTAACTGTAGACGGCCACCGCTCCCGAAAAAAAGGAACCTAACCAAAAGACCAGTGCGGGAGTCTAAACCCGCATGACATTCCTGCAAGACGTGCGCTATGCCCTGCGTCAGCTTCGCCATACCCCTGCCTTTACGGCCACCGTACTTCTCACTTTGGCGCTGGGAATCGGCGCTAATGTCGCTATTTTCACGGTGATGGACGCCGTACTACTGAAGAACTTGCCGGTCACCGATCCCAAAACCATCCTCCGCGTGGGCGACGAAAACGATTGCTGTGTAGGCACCGGAATCCGTTCGGACGGCAAGGTTTCGTTTTTTTCGACGGAGGTGTATGAGCAAATCCGGAAAAACATCCCCGAATTCGAAGACGTAGCGGCGATGCAATCCGGTTTCAGCTACCGGCCGATCATCGCGCGGCGAGATATAGCACAGCAGCAGGCAAGATCGGTGATGGGCGAATTTGTCTCCGGCAATTACTTCCGCGTGTTTGGGCTGCAGCCGGCCAGCGGGCGTTTGCTTATGGATTCTGACGACACTGCGGGCGCGCCGAGAGTCGCGGTGATGAGTTACGCGGCCTGGCGGCGGGATCAAGCGAGCGATCCGGCCGTTGTCGGGAGCACGTTTTGGATTAACACCAAAGCCGTAACCATCGTCGGCGTTGCGCCCGACGGTTTTTATGGCGACCGGTTGAGCAGCGCGCCGCCGGATTTTTATCTGCCGATTGAAACCATGCCGGCGCTGGCGAATGTTGCCTATGTTCACGAACCAATGGTCAGCTGGCTCTACATCATGGGACGCGTGAAGCCCGGCGTGGCCATCGCACCGCTGCAGGAAGAAATTTCCGCGCTGGTCCGCCGCGTCTTCGAAGCCAACAGCAGCGCCCTGTCGGCAGGGAACACAAAGTTGATCAGCAAGGTGCATGCGGTGCTATCGCCCGGCGGCGCGGGCATTCAATTCATGCAGGAAGAATATTCATCACACCTGAATTTGCTGATGTGGGTTGCGGCGCTGGTTTTGTTCATCGCCTGTGCGAACATCGCGAATCTGTTGTTGGTGCGGGGCATGGCGCGACGCAGTGAAATGTGTATCCGCACGGCGCTGGGCGCAAGTCGCAGCCGGATCGTGCGGCAATTGCTGACGGAAAGCGTGGTGCTCGCCGGACTGGGCGGAATCATGGCCATGTTTCTGGCTTATGCCGGTACGCGCGCGCTTTTGCTGCTGACTTTTCCGGGCGCGATCAGCATGCCGCTTCAAGCCACTCCATCTCTTACAGTTTTTGCATTTGCTTGCGGACTTTCCGCGGTGACCGGAATTTTGTTCGGGCTCGCTCCGGCATGGATCGCGGCGCAAACGCAACCGGCCGAGGCATTGCGGAGCGGCGCGCGAACCACCGGCACCGGCGCTTCGCTTCTGCAGCGCGGACTGGTTGTTCTGCAGGCGGCGACTTCCCTGATTCTGCTGGTTGGCGCGGGGCTGTTTACCCAGAGCCTCGCGAATTTGCAAAACACGGACATGAAGCTCGATCCCACCAACCGCTACATAGTCCACGTCAATCCGCAGGCCGCGGGTTATTTGCAGACGCAGGTCGAACCGCTCTACCGCATCATGGGTGAAAGATTTCACGCCATTCCCGGGGTGGTAAACGTTGGCCTGGCCACCTATACGCCGATGGAAGATGACAATTGGGGACGCTCTGTCCAGGTGGAAGGTCAGGCGAACCTGAACATGGGCGCTTCGTTTGTGAAAGTGAACTCGGAGTATTTTGATTCCGTGGGAACGAAGGTGGTGATGGGACGCAATTTCACCGTGCAGGATAATTCCACCGCGCGTACCGTGGCGATTGTGAACGAAGCGTTCGTGAAGACCTTCCTAAAAAATCTTTATCCCATCGGACAGCACTTTGGTGGGCCCGGACCGGGGTCACAGGGGGATTATCAGATTGTTGGAGTGGTGCAGGACACGACTTATACCTCCGTGCGCTGGAAGAATCACAGCATGTTTTTTGTTCCCATGATGCAGCGCGCGGTCAGCGACAAGTCCCCGATCACCGCGGACGAATCGCTCTACCCCGGCGCGATGGTCATCCAGACCAACCATCCGATGCCGAACATGGAACTGCTGGCGCGCGACATGCTGGCATCCATCAACCCGAATATGAGCGTAGTGAAATTTCAAACCTTCAGCGATCAAATCGCGGATCGCTTCACGGATGAACGCGTGGTTGCGCGGCTCACGTTGCTCTTTGGAGGCTTGGCGTTGCTCTTGGCAACGATCGGGCTTTATGGCGTGACCGCATTCACTGTGGGGCGGCGCACCTCGGAAATCGGCATCCGCATGGCGCTGGGTGCAGAACGGTGGAGCGTAGTCACCATGGTCATGCGTGGGGCGTTGATTCAGGCAGCAATCGGGCTGGCGATCGGCATCCCCGTGGCCATTGGTGGCGTGCGATTCGTGAAATCCCAGCTATACGAAATCGCCAGCGCGAACGCGACCATTATGTTTGGCGCGATTGCGATGCTGGCCATCGCCGCCTGCGTGGCCGGCCTGATTCCCGCGCGGCGCGCCGCGTCCATCGATCCAGTGAAAGCGCTGCGTTCGGAATAGCCACGCGCCGGCGGGTGGCGCGGTTTAGATTTGGTTTTGATGGAGCACGGTTACGGAGAGAGTAGAACATCCGAGAAATTAATCGTGGAGTACCACGAGGGGCACCCGAATTCAAAATCAAATTCAGAAGTGAAACTGTGACCACCCGCCCGCTTATTGAACACTGCCATTCGACTGAGCGTTAATGTCTGCTACCGACATTCTACGGGTTGTCGCTTTCAGACAGGCGCGTTAGCTGCTCGCGGGTTATGCGGAGAAGGTCCGATAGATTCACATTCTCGTCTTTCTCAACTCGTTTGGAAATCATGGTGAGCGCGTTGATTTGAACAGTCGTGCCCTTGAAGCGAAGCGTTGGGTCAGTGCCAAACTCATCTGTCACCATCACCCATCGCAAGGGGAGTTCGCCCGCCAAGACATCCCCGAAGGCGATGCCGAGACTCTGTAACTCGTAGGTCTGCGACTTGCTGAATGCCTTATCGTCAATCAAGCGCTGGAGGACTGGCAAATCGGCCTTAGTTTTGGTGAGGGTGGACGTGCCGTATCGTTGTTCGGCGGCAGTCGCGACAATCGCTCTCTGCTGGTCTAGGCGTTTTTTATCCTCGTGCGAGAGCTCGCTGAACTTGAGTATTGCCGTTTGTGCTGGGGGTGCATCGTCAGCGTCCAGCGCAACCCGGTCTTGTTTTGAACCGGGCTTTCCATAGCGCTTGATTGTGTATGAACCCGCTGGTGGTCGGAACTCTCTTAGAATCGATCGGACCACCGAGAAGAGACGTTCTGCGCTCGGGCCGTAAATATAAATCGTGAAGACGCCTTCTCCAATCTCATTGCCGTCATACTCTCCCGCCCTAGAATCTTTAATGGCGACAATGAGTTGGTCCTCCAAGGCGTGTAACCTCTTGAGTTCGTCAGCATTTCCCTGCTTGCCTGAGTGAAGTGGAATCGTGATGATAAGTGCCTGTTCTTCAGCTGCATTGACAACTCGGGGGCGCTTCACAACTCTGAATATGAAGAAGGTCAGCAGCATAAACAAAAGCAGACAGCAACTGATTGCCTTTGTGCTCATAGGCGCTGAGCCTACCAATGGACGAATGTTGGTGCAAGTGTCTGGTTAGCCAGATTACCGAACGAGTCCACGCCAGAATTCGTTTTCCCGTTAAGCGCGGCAGGTTAACCCGAACGTTCGCAAAGCGCCTCGAACTACTCGTTTAGCGAATGAATTATTCCGTGGCATTGCAGGAACTACCAGGCGCAGTAAGACATCCCCGGGACAACGCGGAACCCGACCAGCAAACATCAATCCTCATTCTGGTGCCCCGCGAGATTTCAAAACGGTTATCGTTCGGCAGGTTGAGCGCTTGGTGTAAATATTTCGACCAGCGCCTTTGCAGTGTAAGCACCAGCAAAGGCACTGCCGACGACGAGCAAAATGAAAGCACTTACCAGCGAGCCGGGCCTCACCATGAGCGCATCTGCCAAAAGTGAGCTGCATGCAAGACCTGCCCCCAGACTCCATGCATTCACCAGGACCCAACGTTTGCAGTTCTGAATGTGGCGGCGCAGGACGAGCCACTGTGCAAGTCCGAGCGATCCACCGGCCATCAGTCCGATGGTTCCAAAACTCATGGCGCGTGCCGCAACGCCGAGCATCCGAAAATTGACAGGGCCTCCAACAATGGCCCGACCGACTTGCTCAACGAGAATCACGCCGGCGGTTAATCCCAGAGCCATTCCCAGCGTACTGGCGAGCACCCACCAGCGGGAGGACGATAAATGGCGGCGGATAATCGGCCACTGCGCCGTCCCAAGGCTGAGTCCCACGATACCGAGAACAATGGGAGTGCCGACCATCGCGCCAGCGATAGCGAAAATAGGCACACCGAGCGGGAGGGCAAGAGCCAACCCCGCGACTAGACCCAAAACGGTGAGGGCGATCCACTGAAGGCGTTCAGCTTGACTGGAATTCATGACTCCTCCTCATGGCGATTAAACGAGCAGTAACGAAACGCGGGCCGCGCCTGCCGCCGTACCAAGGAACACACCCACTATCCAACCCTTGGGACGTGGCAGCCGTCCACCGGACTACTCGGTCACCAGGATGTACTCGCGCCATTGGACCTGATCACCCGCCAGCACATCTATTCGATATACACCCGCAGGAAACTGAGCAATTGAAATCTTCCATGCCGAAAAAATCGTCTGATTTCTCTTCAAATTGAATGGCTTCGGACCTACGCCCACTACCTTGCGGTTTTCGGAATCATAGATACGCAATTCCGAAGTGGTTTTACGGTCTTTTCCACCCATCCACATATCAACCACAGCGATAGTTCCCTGCTTCCGTGAAAACTCCCGCCGGATGTTTGTTCCAACGGGCTCGCCATTCGGGTCAACACGATAGGTCTCACAGACATACCCAGTCTGTACCTCGGGATTTGGAATAACCGGCGTAACAAAAAGTCCGCGCGCTGACATGTCCGCGAGGGTCACAGAGCTTCCTGGAGGTGGCACCGGTACCACTTCCGTAATTGGAACAACCATCTGGGACGCTCTTCCTTCGAGCCGCGCGACTGTCCCGTTCATGGCTAATTTTTGTCCCGCCTGGTTACCCATCCCCGCTAGTGGTCCTGCTCCCAGCATTCCCACCACGAGGCCTTGACCATCCAACAGCGGCGAGCCAACGGATTGAATGTCCCCCGACCACGAGACGTAAATCCTCTGGCTGTTCGCCGCTACATTCTGTGCTCCAGAAATTTCCACAGGCTGGATGGTCCTCCCTCCTTCTCCTGGAGCATCCAGCAGGTAGTCAATGTCGCCAATTTTCCAGGAACCCGGCTTGGCGTTCTCTAATTCCCGAACATTTGGCGCGTTCACCCGCAAGAGCACCCAGTCCGCGGCACGATTCCAACCTGCTAGTTCTGTCAGTGTTTGTTGGCCGGCGCCCGGCAATTCCACTCGCAGCGCGGTTGCGCCATCAATATTCTCGAATGCCGTCAGCACAAGATTGGGTTGGACGAAAAAACCCGAGCGCCGATTGATGAGATGCCCTGTTGCGTCCAGGCTCTCTACGAAGACCATTGCTCCGAGCGCGCGCTTATAAATGTCGGCCACCGCGAGCGGCTTAGGCAGGAGGGAGCTTTCATCCACTTGAATTTGGAAGGTATGCATTCCCGCAGGCTGCCCGTCAATCTGAGCCTCGAGAGCCCACAGTCCGGGCGTCGCAGCCTCGGACAGAGTTAACGTCCAATAACCTCGGAATCGCGTTTCCCGAGCCTCATACTGAAAATTCGAAACCGACACCGCTTTTCCATCCGGACTTCGCCATGTCCCCTGGAACTTGTGCATCCCCAGCGGCCCATCCCATTCAAAAAAGACGATTACCTGCTTATCTTGGGGAAACTTGAACACTGTGCGCGGGTCTTCCATTACAAAATCGTTTCCGACCTCCGCGCCCTTGCTTCCCGAGACCGATCTCACCACATGGAATTGCGCCGCCTGGGCTGGGGCCTGCTGGGCTTGCGCCTGCGTAGCCTGGATCTGCAGGCCTCCTGCTTGAAGTGCTGTCACCAGGGCAAGCGGGAGCATCGCATCGATCACAAACCACAGGAATCTCCATTTTATGGATGTCATATTTGTATAGACTTAGATGCGAAATTGTGGCGTGAGTATACTCCAAGAGAGTGTGATGGCGCAGCCCTGCGGCATATTTGAATTACGGCGGTGTGCGGCGCCACACACGAACAAAGGCGTTGGCATCCGCCTGGAATCACCCACTACCGTCCTGTCCCCAAGCTCGTCATCTCAATTGACTTCCGACAACCTCACGTCTTCACTTCGACGTGAGCTACACAACCCCCGCCTCATGTGGATTGGGGGCTCTTTGGATGGTGTCGCGGAAGGGGGGCGGCGGAATTGATATAGAGATCGGCATAGTTTGACGGCAAACGAAGTGTCGAAGAAAGGCAGAGCGTAGATTCCTGTTGGTGAATCCCAAGGGGGTGGAAATTGAGAAAAGCGAGGGTGGCGATTCTGGTGCTGGTTGGTGCGGCGGGGGCACTGGTGTCCACGGTGCCGCGGGCGCAGTGGAAGACGGCGTGGAGCTACGAGGGGGCCAGAGGGCCCGAACACTGGGGGGACCTGGATCCGGATTACGCTGCCTGCAAAAATGGAAAGGAACAGTCTCCGATCGATATTCAAAGCGCGGAGAAAGCGGAGCTGCCGGCGATACGCTTTGAATACAAAAGCGGACCGCTGAAGATTATCAACAATGGGTACACCGCGGTGCGAGTGAACTACGCCAAAGGGAACGGGAATTTTCTGATTGTGGGAGATGTGCGCTATGAGCTGACGCAATTCCATTTCCACCATCCCAGCGAAGAATATATTCACGGGAAGCCATACGACATGGGGATCCACTTGATGCACGTCGCAGGCGACGGAAAGGTTGCCGGAGTGGTGGTGCTTCTGAAGGCGGGCAAATCGAACGCGACGGTTGAGCAGCTGTGGAAATACATGCCGCAGGCGGCGGGCCAAGAGCAGGAGATTCCTGGAGAGGAGGTCAATCCCGCGGGGTTGTTGCCGCGAGACCATGCGTATTACACGTACATGGGGTCGCAAACGGCTCCGCCATGCACGGAAGGAGTTGCGTGGTATGTGCTGAAGACTCCGATGGAGATTTCGACGGAGGAGATCAATGAGTTTGCGAAGCTTTACCCGCACGATGTGAGGCCCGTTCAGGGACTGAATGGGCGGGTGGTGAAGGAGAGCCGGTGAGTTGGGGCCGGACTCAGAGGTTCCCCGGAGGATATATAGAGGATAGGGAAGATTGCGTTCTGGCGGGTTGAGCAGTATGTTGACCAGCGCCCAGGAGACAAATGAAACCGGAAGGAAATTAACATGGCGGGTGATCCCGCGGACCTGTTCGAGGGTGCCGAAGATGACTCAGAAGTTCCAGTAACCGTCACGATGGCAATTTTGGCCGTGCTGGTGGCGGTGGTGTCGTTGTTTGGGGGACGCAGCCATGCCTATGCGATGATTTCCCAAACGGCGGCCACCGACCAGTGGGGGCAATACCAGGCCAAGGTGATTCGCGAAAGAAGCTACGAATTGTTTCTGGATCAATTGACCGTGTTCAACCTGCAAGACCCTTCGCGCGCAGGGGAGATTAAGGCGAAGTATGTACAGGAGATTGACCAGTATCGGGAAGAACTGAAGGATATTCAGGCGCGAGCGAGCGCGACCGATGCGGATGTGAAGTCGCAAGAACGGAAATCAAACTGGTACGATTTGGGCGAAGTGCTGATTGATTCGGGGCTGGTGATCTGCTCGTTTGCGCTGCTGAGGGAAAAACGAATCTACTGGTATGCGGGACTGGTAGCGGGCAGCGCGGGTGTGGTGGTTGCATTGGCCGGGCTATTCATTCGATGAAAAAGCAGAGGTTCAAAGCTTACACAAGCTGACCTCGGCATCGCTTAACTGAGCCAAAATCAATTTCACCGCGTTTTTACTGCCTTGACACCCAGTGTCCGCCTCCCTAACATTCGCCGTGTAATTTCCTCTATTCAACGAGTTACCGGGGGTGGTGGATGCGTGCGCCTTTCTTCATAAAGATATTCATTGTGTTCGTTCTTGCGTTGAATCTAGGTCTGACCAATTCCGCTCAGGCGCCGCAAGATGCGAGCGTATCGAAGCCGGCGCCAACCTCCGCCTCCCCGGTACAAGACTCCAAGGCAGACACAGTCAGGATTTTGTACACGGGCAAGTCCATGGGGTATTTCCGGATCCCGGATTGGCAGGGCCCCACGCTGCAGGGTGACGGATGCAAGAACCCTGCGCACCAAAAAGACAAGAGCGAGGGTGCAGCCGAATTCGAGGAGGTGCTCAGCAAAAAGTTCCAGGCCGATGGGACCCGGGGAGCGATCCTGCTGGGGACGGGAGACAATTTTGCGCCTGAGATAGAAGCGCGGGATTTTTGTGAGCCTCCGGCGGGCCAACCGGGTGAGGGAAAAACTTATGGACGCGTGGGAAAGGAACTGTTCGATTGGGATGCGCCAACAAAAAGTTGGATCCGGTCGGACGCGCACACCTCGGCAAACGCGGCTCCGGCAAATGGCCTGTTTATGATTCCTACAGACAACGTGGCCAGTTTTTTTGTGAAGGAAGGGTATGCGGCGCTGGTGCCGGGGAAACAGGATTTCTACTTCGGCCCCGAGCGGATGCGTGAGCTGGCACGCTTCATGGCTACGCAGCCGGTTCCGAGCACCAGCATGACGCTGCACAACGAAGGCGAAGGCGTGCAGATGCTGGCCGCAAATATGGTCATCGAGACCAATTGGAAGTCGGCCCATTCACCCTTGCCCGACAGCGAAAATCCGCCCTGGTTTATTCCCCGGTTTCCAACGGCCGCAGATTTGGCCGGTAATGCGGGAGGGGCGGATGTTGAGCTGAGGATGTCGGGGCTTTCCGACGGCGCGAAAGTTTACCCGTGGTTTCGCGGAGTGACTCTCGAAGTTTCCGGAGCAAATGCAGTCACCGCGTTGGGGCCCGCTTTGGATTCAACCCGCTTTTATTTGTGCGAGGAAAAGAAAGGTGATGAACCGCGCGACCCGGATGTGTTCCCGAAGCCCATTCCAGGGGGAGAGTGCAAAGAACTGCAGAAGAAAGCGGGAGGAAAGTCGGGCCAATACTCTCTGGATTTTCCATGGATCGGCGGCCAACAGTTTTACACGTTGGAAATGGGAATGAATTACGGGCTGTGCGCCGTGCCGTCAAAGGCAAATGTGAAGGCCGCGGATGGTTCATTCACTTTTTGCGACCGGTTTAGCGTGTACACACCCTTTTTCCAGTCGTCCGGAGAAATTGAGGTGAAAAAATGCAGCGACCTGCAAAACCCGGATTGTTATCGCGACCCGAATCCCTACGCGCTGCTGGAAACGCGTGGTCAAGATGGGATTCCGGAGGATATTGCGGTATTTGGGGTGATCGATCCGCAGCTGGGCGATAACGTAGGGTTGATGAACCTGGCGTGGTCGAATACAGCAGGAAAGAAGTACAAAACGGAAACCTACGTCGTGGATCCGGCGGAACCGCTAAAAGAGATGCTGGATTCCTTCAACCGGCGATTTGATGAGCAGGGCTTCACAAGAGAGATCGCGGATGGGAAACGACGATTGGTGAAGGTTCTGCTGGCACAGATGACCTCTGAGGAGGCACAGGTTCTGGGAACGCGGCTGAAGCAGTTTCAAGTTGTAGTGAGCGCGGCCGACCAGGAAATGGCAACCGTGGGAGATACGGTGACCTGGGAATGGAACACCGCGCGCGAAACTTCGGCGCGGCATCCCATGGTATTGGCGATTCCTGAACCCTATTTCGTGAGCGGCCGAGGTGTGGTGGATATCGGCCAGTTGGACATTCATTTTGACCGCGAGGCGAGTTCGCATTGGACGCTTCAATCGAATCACGTGGAACTGGAAAAGCCCGCGGGCAAGGCAGCGCCGAAGGAAACGGCTCCGAATTTCTGGAAGAGTGTGGAAGTGACGCTCAAAAAGGATTGTTTGCCGGAAGGCTTCGCTGCCCAGAGCCAAGCCGATCAAATTCAAGTGTTGACGCTGTGCGAGATGCAGAGGGAAACGCGCGCGGATGTGGCCCTGCTGCAGGAACGCGATTTTTTTCGGACCTCCCGGACGATGCGGGGGACATCAGCGGTGCGCTCGGGCAGACGCCTGAGAATATTTTGCAGCAGCTCCTGGACCGAATCGTCTGGAAGGGCGACTTCCTGAAATTATTGTACGTGCCTGGGAGCGCGCTGCAGAATGCGATGAAGTTATCCAAGGCATTCGATGCCGCGGACCGGTCCAACCTGAGCATCGGGCAACACAAGAACCGCGGGCTTATTTTCGTGGGCATCACGTTTGACGCGGCCCATGGTGAATATCTGGTGAATGGAATGAAGCTGGATCCGGCCAAACTCTATTCCATCGCCACCAGCGATTTCATCGGTGGCGGAGATACCGGCTATCCAGACCTTGCGGCGGCGCAAATGAGGCCGCCCTCGGTGCCCACCGATTTTGACAGGCAGCTGGTAACGATCAGCGGAGTTGTTTGCCAGGGATTGGCGGGGGATAACTGGGCGGCGCACTGCATCGGGCCGATCAATCGTGACACTTATCTCGACGACATTGCCGCCATGCCAACGAACACGGGGCCAAGCTATACGCCCGCGCACGAGCTCTTAGTGTGGTCCATATTTCATCATCCACGGGCTGTTCCGGGATATGCCCTCAAAGCCGGGGCAAGGCCGATAACGCTGCAAGGCGCGTTGGATCAAACCGTTCAATACCGGCCACTCCTGGATTTTAAGCTGATCAAGGCGACATTCGGGGTGACCACTCTCGGGCACAACAACTCGGATGCGCAAATCGATTCAAATTTTTCAGGGATCACAACCCCGGGCGTGAACTCGCACCGATTCACAAACTGGGCCAGCGGTTTCCAAGCGCAGTTGACTCGCAACTGGAGGCGCTACCAGATATTTGCCAGTCCGGCGTATACGTACAATGTTCAGTTCAAGGGGCAGCCCAACGGGACGCGCCAGGCGAACCAGATAGCAAATCTGGGGATGTTTGATTTGGGATTCGCGCGGCTCTGGGCCGAGCGTGGATCCGAACACCGCGACCTGGTTTTCACCACGCATTATGAAACTCCGCTGCAGGAGACTTTCACAGTGTTCCCGCTTAAATCGTCTCCTGCGGGCTCTCTATCGTTCAATCAACCGCGAAGCAACACGGCGTTGTTCCGGTCCGGTTTCCGGTGGCAGCGGCGAGTGAGTTCTATTGAGTTTGGGCCCGAAGGCGGCCATCAATGGGGGGCGGTGAACGGATTTCAATTCCTTACCAGTGGGAAAGTTACAGCGACCTGTTTGGCGCTGTCGGACATAAGTTTTTCCACCTGCGTGGCGAATGACAGCAATCCAAAGGTTACAAATCCGCCGACGATAACGCCCAATTCGACCGTAAGCACATTGCAGGGTGGCCGAGATCACGCGGGGATGTATTGGAAAATCAACCTGACCGTGCCGGTGTACACCAGAGTGGCCTACTCCTTTACGGATATGGGCGACTGGTTCTTCGTAAATTTTGGGTCCGAGAATACGACGGACACGCTTTTCCGCGACCTGGAACAACACCAGATCCGATTCAGCATTTTCCCCAGCCTTTCGATTGGGCCGGAGCTGGATTTGCTGCTGTACGAAAACAAGTCTTCAGGACCTTTGAAGGGATCATTCCTGCGCCAGGATCAGATCATCATGAAGGCGCAATTCGGATTTGACATTTTCAACTGGAGGAGGAAGCGGGATCAGCTCGAGTACGCGCCCTCGAAGTAGCAATGGAAGAGCCGGGCTGTAACTATTGCAAGCACACCCGACAAGACGCAATTTGCAATTTTAATGCAATAGTCAGGTGGGATATAATGCATGGCCTTGGCCGCGGGGAGCGGGGGCAATTGATCGGTGAAATATTGGCTCCCTTTGGACATAGCAGCAGAGCGTCGCAGCTACCCACCAACCCTTTATTTCGTGCGGGAGGTTTGAAATTGCGGTTCGAGCGCGACATTCACGCTCGTGGATGGTGAGGCGTGCGATCGGCTTCCCAATGAGAGTTCCGGGCGACGCGTTTCGCTGAGAAGGAGCCCTATCGAGTGAGGGGCTCGATTGTGGACGAGTTACCCCGAAGAGAGCTATATTCGGGTAAAGGTTTCCGCAATGCCGTTTGCAATACAAGAACGAGATACCAGGCAGGCTTCAACTAGCCCCGCGCCCGAAGTGAGCGTGATTATTCCAGCTTACAACGTTTCTAAGTACATTGGGGAGGCGCTCGATTCCGTTTTCAAGCAAACATTTCAGGGGTTCGAGGTTATCGTTGTAAACGATGGGTCGCCGGATACCAAACAATTGGAAAAAGTTCTGGAGGCCTATCGCGATCGCATCCTCTATCTGACGCAGGAAAACAAAGGTCTCGCAGGGGCCCGCAATTCGGGCATCCGAGCGGCGCGCGGAACTTATGTGGCGCTGCTGGATGCAGACGATTTCTGGGAACCTGATTACCTGGCAGTGCAGCTGGATTACCTGCATAAAAATCCGGAGATGGACGTGGTGTCCTGCAACAGCCGCTTTTTCGGGGACAAGACGTACGCCGGGCGAACTTTCATGGATGTTTTTCCCTCTGACGGGCCCGTGACCTTTGAGAGCCTGGTGACGCGCAAATGCAACGTGTTTGTTTCCGTGACGGCGCGGCGGGAAGCCATTGAACAGTCCGGTCTGTTCGACGAATCGCTGATGTCCTGTGAAGACTATGACCTGTGGCTGCGGCTCACGGCGGATGGCCGGCGCATTGGCTACCATCGAAAAGTTTTGGTGAATTACCGGAGGCATGAGGCGAGCCTCTCGGCAGATCCGGTGTGGATGGCGGAAAGAAATTCCCAGGTGATCGAGAAGTGGCAGCGCGATATTCCGCCGGTCGTTAAGGAATGGTGGCTGCTGGAGGAGAGGCGCAACAGAAATGTGGCGGAAGCCGACTACTGGAGGGCCAGGCAAGCATTCGCGCGCGGAGATGTGACAACGGCCGTGGAGTGCTTTAAGAAAGCCAATGAAGTGATGCGGAGTCCGAAATTGAAAGGGACGATCTTTTGTCTGCGGACAATGCCAAATCTGGCGCTGCGGGCGCACAAGATTAAGCGAAAACTGAAATCCATTGCCTGAGGGTCAGGTTGCGAAGAAGGCCGGCTCAGTCGGAGATGCGCTGACGGCGTTGGGGTCAACAGCTAGGGGCAGGCCTTTCAATCGCTTCCCTGAACCATCCATCCAAGTTTCTGCAGCCCTGTCCTCCGCCCTGATTCTTCAGCCAAGAAATGACCTGCGAGTATCAACCAGTTTCACGGCAAAAGGAATGGACTCACCCAAGCGGCTCGAGAATTCTGATTGCCCGAGCGCCTCGATACAAAGTCTGGACGCCTGACACAGAATCGCCATCTCTGCGTTGGAAAGCCCAACCTTTCGGGACTCGCCATCTTTCAGTGAGGCACGAAATGCGGCGTTGAGCTTTTCCCACAATTGCTTGACACGTTCGGCTGGCGCGCCAACTTGTCCTTCAAAGTTTTTAACAGGAAATCCGTTCAGGATTTCGTTCAGGCTATCCATGAAATAGGCAATTTCGGCTTTCGATGGCTCGAAAACGTATTCATTGGCGATGTACTGCTTCATCTGCATGGGTTGTGGATGGGCCGTGCTTTGATTGAGCTTTTCCTTCACTCCAACGCAGCGGATGATAGCACTAGAGAGATTCAGGAGAGCATGATTTGCGGGTTTTTAGAATAGGCGCGGCGTGACAGCCGTGAACGGATGACGCGGGTGGGTATTCGGAGACCGAGGAGAGAGCCGCGGAATTTGGGCGAAAATTGGGGCGCAGTTTGCTATAAAGCTTGAATCTCGTAAGGACACTTGAGGGGGATGCGATGCGGCGAATTTGGATGATTTGTCTAATGACCATGTTGACGGGCACGCTGACGCTGGCGCGGGTGGCGCGCGGGCGGGGCGGCGCCACGCAGGGAGCACCCATGCAAAGTGCGGCGCCCCAAGGGCGCGGAGGGGCGGATGCCAATGCGCCGCTGCCCACGATTGCAGCGAAGATCGCGGGGATGCAGAAATTTGACGGGTACTTTCCGTTTTATTGGGACGCCCGCGGCGGGAAGGTATGGCTGGCGATTGACAAGTGGGACCTGGAGTTTCTGTACACCGAGTCGCTCCCGGCGGGGCTGGGGTCGAATGACGTAGGGCTGGACCGCGGGCAGGGCGGGCGCGCGCACGTGGTGAAATTCACGCGGTCGGGGCCGCGGGTGCTGCTGGTGGCGTCGAACTACGGATTTCGCGCGAACACCAATGACCCGGACCAGAGGCGCGGGGTGGAGGAGTCGTTCGCGGTGTCGGCACTGTGGGGATTTGATGTGGCGGCGGAGGACACTGGAGGAGCGGTGCTGGTGGATGCTACGAATTTTTTTCTGCGCGACTCGCACAGCGTGATTGCCACACTGAAGCGCACTCAACAGGGAACTTTCCGGCTGGACGCGACACGCTCGGCATTTTATTTGCCCGGGACGAAAAACTTTCCCAAGAATACAGAAGTGGAAGTGACGCTTACTTTTACGGGCGACGAGCCGGGCAACTACGTCCGTCAGGTCACGCCTGACCCGACGGCGATCACGGTGCGCGAGCACCAGTCGCTGATCGAATTGCCCGGGCCGGGGTTCAAGCCCAGGGTTTACGATCCGCGGTCAAGCTTCTTCGGGATCAGCTATATGGATTTCGCCGCGCCGGTGAGTGAGTCGGTGGAGAAGAGATTCATCGCGCGGCACCGGTTGGAGAAGAAAGATCCCAATGCAGCCATGAGCGAGCCGGTGCAGCCGATTGTTTATTACCTGGACCGGGGCGCGCCCGAGCCGATCCGGTCTGCGCTGCTGGAGGGAGCGAACTGGTGGGCGCAAGCGTTCGAGGCCGCAGGCTTCAAAAACGCGTTTCGAGTGGAGCTGATGCCCGAGGGAATGGATCCGATGGACATCCGCTACAACGTGATCCAGTGGGTGCATCGAGCGACGCGCGGGTGGTCGTATGGAGGGTCGGTGACCGATCCGCGGACGGGAGAAATTATCAAGGGGCAGGTAACCTTGGGGTCATTGCGCGCGAGGCAGGATTACTTGATCGCGGAAGGGCTGACCGCGCCATACGAAAAAGGCAAAGCGGTTTCACCGGCGTTGATGAATATGGTGCTGGCGCGGATGAGGCAGCTTGCGGCGCACGAAGTGGGGCACACGCTGGGTCTGGCGCACAATTACTCGGCGAGCACGGTGAACCGCGCGTCGGTGATGGATTATCCGCCGCCGGACATTTCGCTCGATGCCAATGGAGTGCCGGACCTTTCCAACGCGTATGCGACGGGAATTGGCGCGTGGGACAAGGTGTCCATAACGTTTGGGTACTCACAATTTGCGCCGGGAACAGATGAGGCTGTGGCGCTGAACAAAATCATGAATGATGCTTATTCAAGCGGGCAGCGGTATCTGACGGATCAGGATGCCAGGCCGGCTTCAGCGGCAAGTCCCTATGCTCACTTGTGGGACACGGGAAGCGATGCCGTGAGTGAATTGGACCGGATAATGAAAGTAAGGGCGGCGGCGCTGAAGCGTTTCGGAGAGAACAACATCCGCGAAGGCGCGCCGATGGCCACGCTCGAGGATGTGCTGGCGCCTATATATATGATGCACCGCTATCAGGTGGAAGCGGCGGCGAAGGTGCTGGGGAGCGTGGACTATTCGTTTGCGCTGCGCGGGGATGCGCTGACGCCGAACAAGCCCGTGCCCCCGGCCGAGCAGAGGAAGGCGCTGGAGGCAGTGCTGGCTACGCTGACACCGGCCGCACTGGCGGTGCCGGAATCGCTGCTGAAGATGATTCCACCGAGGCCGCCGGATTATCCGCAGAGCCGGGAGCTTTTCCGGCGGCGCACGGCACCGGTGTTTGACTCGCTAGCCCCGGCGGAGGCGATTGCAACACACACCGTTGCGTTCCTGTTCGATCCGGAGCGGGCCGAGCGACTGGTGGAATTTAACGCGCTGGACGCTCAGGCTCCGGGATTTGGCGAGGTGGTCGACCGAATACTGGCGTTGACGTGGCAGGCTCCGCACGCGGCGGGATATGCTGGGCAGATACAGAACGTGGTGAATCAAGTGGTTTTGTACGACATGATGACGCTGGCGGCGGACCAGAACGCGGGCAGCCAGGCGCGGGCGATTGCGACGTTCAAGCTCAACGAGCTGAAGAAGTGGCTCGATGGGCAGGCCTCAACAGGAGGGGACGGCGATTGGCGCGCGGCGTGTTTTTATTCGGCGGAACAGATAGGAAGATTTCAAAAGGACCCGAAGCAGTTTGATTTGACCCGGCCAACCGTGCCGCCGGATGGGATGCCGATTGGAATGGATGATGATTGGGACTGGGATGGGAACTGAGAATCGGGAAAAAGTACTGATCGTCACAGGAGGAAGCAGCGGAATTGGAGCGGCTACGGCACGACTTGCTGCAACCAGGGGCTATTCGATATGCATTAATTACAGGCAGAAGAAGATTGATGCCGAGGGTGTCGCAAGAGAAATCGAACGGGAGGGAGGGCGCGCAATTATTGTTCAGGCGGATGTGAGTGTGGAAGCTGAGGTTGTGAAGCTGTTTGAAACCACGGACTCCGAATTGGGGTGCATTTCCGCACTAGTGAACAATGCCGGCACCTTGGAGAGGCAAATGCGGCTCGATTCCATGGAGGCAGCGCGCATACAACGGGTGTTTGCCACCAATGTGATCGGAAGTTTTCTGTGCGCGCGCGAGGCGGTGAGAAGAATGTCCACCAAGAATGGCGGCTCCGGCGGAAGCATCGTGAATATTTCTTCGGGCGCCTCACGTCTTGGTTCGCCTAGTGAATACATTGATTATGCGGCGAGCAAAGGAGCCGTGGACACTCTTACGATTGGGCTGGCCAAAGAAGTGGCGGAAGAAGGCATCCGCGTGAACGCAGTCCGGCCGGGATTTATTTACACCGATTTGCACATGAAGGGTGGGGAGTCAGGGCGCGTGGATAGGTTGAAGACGCAGGTTCCGATGCAGAGGGGCGGACAGCCGGAGGAAGTGGCTGCGGCGATATTGTGGTTGCTGTCGAGCGAAGCGTCCTACGTGACAGGGGCGATTGTTGATGTTGGTGGCGGGAGATGATTGTGAAGTTAACACTGCGGGCCGCAGATCCATTCTTACGATGCAGTAGAATGACTTGACAATATAGGTAACATACGCATAGGGTCAGTTTCACCGTGGAACTGGACCAATCCCTCTCTTGGTTGGCGCTGGCATTGACTCCTGGCCTGGGCGCCCGGCTGACAGCGCGAGTGTTGCGCGAGTTCGGCACGCCTGAAGGAGTTTTTGCTGCCTCGCTAACGGCGCTTGAGGCGTGCAACCTTCCCGCGGCAACCGCGCAGGCCATCAATTCCCACGGTGCCTTCTCGGCGGCGCAGAAGGAATTGGCGCAAATCCGAGACCTGGGCGTGCAGCTTCTGCACTGGGGCGAAAGCGCCTATCCGCAACGTCTGCTGGAGATTTACGATCCCCCACCCATGCTGTATGTGCGTGGAGACATTGAAGTTCTGCGCCGCCATTGTATCTCCATGGTGGGCACGCGACGTCCGTCGCCCTATGGGAATCTAATGGCAGAAAGGCTGGCACGGGACCTCGCGGATCGCGGCCTGGTGATTGTGAGCGGGCTGGCACGAGGGATTGACTGCTTGTCGCACCGAGGAGCCTGCGCTGCGGCGCGAGGCGCAACTATCGGCGTGCTGGGCACGGGGATAGACGTGATTTATCCCAAGGAAAATAAGAAGCTTTTTGCAGAGGTGGAAAAGCGCGGCGCGCTAATCAGTGAATTTCCCCTAGGAACGTATCCTGCGCCGGAAAATTTCCCAGTTCGTAACCGAATTGTAGCCGGGATGAGCCTGGGAACAGTTGTGGTGGAGGGCGAGCAATACTCCGGGTCGCTGATTACGGCGCGGCTGGCGATGGAATTCGGCAGGGAAGTGTTCGGCGTGCCCGGGAATGCCACGCAACCTTCCAGCTTCGCGCCGAATCAATTGGTGAAGCAGGGTGCGAAACTGGTGACCGGCTGGGAAGACGTGGTGGAAGAGCTTCCCACCGCAATTCGCGCGGAATTATTCCCCGTAGAGACGCCTGGGGCTGGTGAGCGCGAATCGCTTTTTGCCGAATCACTTGCGCCGGAGCTAAAAAAGCTGTACGACTTATTAAGTACGGACCTGGCAGCCCATGTCGACGAGTTGGTGGAGAATTCAGGGATGACGTCGTCGGCGGTGCTGGCGGGTTTGTGCGAACTGGAATTGAAGGGAATCATCCGGCAGATGCCGGGGAAACAATTCGTAAGAGTCCTGATGTAAATGAGGATGGAGGAAAGTCGTCAGTAGTTAAAAGGACACACACCTGCCCGTCCCACCGGGTTTCGGTCTAAAACAATTCCATGGGAAAATCACTGGTCATCGTCGAGTCGCCCGCCAAGGCGAAGACGATCAATAAATATCTGGGACGCAACTACAGCGTCAAAGCTTCCATAGGGCACGTGATGGATCTACCGAGGAAGGATATCGGCATCGTGTTGCCCGGCGAACCAAAGAAGGCGAAGAAGTCAAAGTCGAAGAAGGGCGGGAAGAAGGTAGAGGCCAAGCCCGCCGCGCCAATCAATCCCAATAAACTTTTTGATCCGACCTACGTTGTAATCCCCGGCAAAGACAAAGTGGTGAATGACTTGAGGAAAGCGGCGGCAACCGCGGATGCAGTTTACCTGGCCGCTGACCCCGACCGCGAGGGTGAAGCCATCTGCGCGCACCTGACAGAAGTGCTTTCGCAGTCGAGCGATTCGCTGTTCGATGGCTACACGCCGGCGGTGAACCGGTGGAAGAAAATGAAGAAGCCGGCCCCCGGCACCGAGGCGGAACCGTATGTGCCGCCCGTGGCGGTGGAAGTCCCGAAGGACATGCGCAAGAAAATTTTCCGGGTGATGTTTAACGAAATTACTCCCAAAGCGATCCGCGCGGCCTTTGACCATGCGGGGCAAGTGGACGAGCACCTGGTGGATGCGCAGCAGGCGCGGCGCGTGCTGGACCGGATCGTGGGATACAAGATTTCCCCCCTGTTGTGGGTGAAGGTGCGGCGAGGGTTATCGGCCGGGCGCGTGCAGACGGTGGCGCTGCGTCTGATTGTGGAACGCGACCAGGAAATCAAAGCGTTCGTCCCCAAGGAATACTGGACAATCCACGCGCGCTTGCAGGCGGCGGAGCTGCCGATTTTTGAGGCGAAACTCTTCCGCTACAAGGGCGAAGAGCTTCAGATATCGAACGAAGAGCACGCCACAAAGGTTCTGGAAGAACTGGAACGCGCGCAGTGGCGCGTGGCGGAAGTGGTCCAGAAGGAAAAGCGCCGGTATGCTCCGCCTCCATTCACAACTTCCAAGTTGCAGCAGGCGTCGTACAACCGACTGCGCTATACGGCGAAGCGGACGATGGGGATTGCGCAGAAATTGTACGAGGGCGTGGAACTGGGCGATGAAGGCTCGGTGGCGCTGATCACATACATGCGCACGGATTCTGTGCGCGTGTCCGATGACGCTCTGGCGCAGGTGCGCGAGCTGATCCCACAGCAATACGGTGCGGAATACCTGCCGGAGAAACCCAACTTCTATAAGAGCAAGAAGGATGCGCAGGACGCGCACGAAGCGATTCGTCCCACGGATGCGGCGCGGACACCGGATTCGGTGCGGCGATACCTGGACGACGAGATGTTCAAGCTGTACCAGCTGATCTGGCAGCGGTTTGTGGCGTCGCAGATGGTGCCCGCCGTGTTTGACCAGACGACGATTGATGTTGCGCCAGGCGACTACATATTCCGCGCGTCGGGATCGGTGGAGAAATTCGCGGGATATCTGGCGGCATACCGGTCGGGCGAAGAGGACCGCGAGAAGGATGATGACGCGGACGCCGAAGGGAAGCGCCTGCCGCGAGTAAACGAAAATGAAATCTTGAAACTGGCGGCGCTGGAGACGCCGGATGGAAGCGCTGCGCCCCCCGCGGTGCGCTCGGAGCAACACTTCACGGAGCCGCCACCGCGATACACGGAGGCGACGCTGGTAAAGGAGCTCGAAGAGAAAGGTATCGGGAGGCCGTCCACGTACGCGGCGATTATTTCCACAATTGTGGAGCGCGAATACGTGGACAAAGAGCAGGGGCGGTTCACGTCCACGATGCTCGGAGAAAAAGTGAGCGGGCTGCTGGTGAAAAGCTTCGAGGACATCTTCGACCTGGGATTCACGGCGCGGATGGAAGAGGAGCTGGACGAAGTCGAGGAAGGCAAGCTGCCGTGGAAGCAGGCGGTGAAAGAGTTCTACGACCGCTTTGAAGTGGACCTTGCGACGGCGCACGACAATATGGATTCCTACAAAATAGGAATTCCCACGACGGAGCTGTGTCCGAAATGCGAGCAGGGGCATTTGCTCGAGCGCATCAGCCGCAACGGGTTTTTCATGGGCTGCGACCGCTACCCTGATTGCGATTACACGCGTGACCTTTCGCCCGTGCTTCCGGGCGGTGAAGAAGGCGGGCCGGTGGCTTGCCCGGAATGTGGCAAGGACATGATTGTGAAGCGCGGGCGATTCGGGACATTCCTGGCGTGTACCGGATTTCCGGATTGCAAAACTACGCGGCGGCTGGTGCAAGGGACGCGTACCGCGCGGCAGCCGGATGAAAAATTGGATGAGAAATGCCCTGAGTGTGAATCTCAACTGGTGAAGCGGCACGGGCGATATGGCGAATTCATCGGCTGCTCGGCCTACCCGAAGTGCAAGTACATTCGGGCGCAGACGCTGGGGATCGCGTGCCCCAAGTGCGGTCAGGGCGAACTGGTGCAGCGAATGACGCGCAGAGGTCAGCGGGTGTTTTTCGGGTGCAACAAATATCCGGAATGTGATTTCACCACGCCCTATCAACCTATCATTGAACCCTGTCCGAAATGCGGCGCGGCGTTTATCGTGCAGAAGAACTTGAAGACCGGCTCGGTGCGCGCGTGTATTAAAGAAGGCTGCGATTGGGAAGTTGCGACCCCGGATCCGCAGCCCGTGGAGGCTTTGGCCGGGGTGAAGAATTGACCAGAATTGCCCTTCCTCGTTAACTTTCTATTTTTTTATTAAGGCAACAATCTAGAATACCGGAAGGTTCCAAGGAGCCGCAGGTATGAGTGTGATTATTTCGATGCTTCGCGGGGTAAATGTCGGCGGGCACAACAAAATCAAGATGGAAGAGCTTCGCGCGCTTTATGAATCTCTAAAGCTCAAAGGCGCGCAGACCCATGTGCAAAGCGGGAATGTCATATTCAGGAGTGACGAAAAGGACCTCGCGGCTCTGACCCAGCGGATTCAGAATGCGATTGAGCGGAAATTCGGGTTTCGCCCGGAGGTGATTGCGCGGACACGTTTAGAGATGAGGGATACCGTCGCAAAAAATCCCTTTGCGCGGCGGCGGGGGATCGAACCGAGCAGGCTGCTGGTGACCTTTCTGGCCAGTGAGCCGATAAAGGAAGCCCGCGAGGCAGTGTTGCAAATGAAGATAGCGCCGGAGGAGCTAAGGATCGAGGGGCGCGAACTCTACATTTATTATCCCAACGGGATGGCGCGGCCGACGGTGCCGTGGGTGAAAATCGAAAGAACATTGAAGGTTTCTGGAACGGGAAGGAATTGGAACAGCGTTACGAAAATGTTGGCAATTGCCGAGGAGGTGGAAGGGGCCGGTTGACGCCGTCCCGCAAACTGTAAGTGGCGCGCCGTTCTTGCTTTCCTCGCGGCAGTGGCGGGCCTATACTTTTGGTATGCATCCCGCGAGGAGGACATGAGGGATACCGTCCAAAAATTCCTTCATTACCTCCAGAACGAACGCAATGTTTCGCCGCACACCGTGTGCAATTATAAGTCCGACCTCGAGCAGTTCCTGAAGTACCTTTCACCTCCGGACGGACAGCCTGGCCACAAACCGCGCAAGGCGCTTTCACCAAAGGACATTGACCACCGGCTGATCCGCGAATACCTGGGACATTTGCACGACCGGGGGCTGGAGAAAATCTCGGTCGCGCGGAAGTTGACTTCGCTGCGGTCGTTTTTCAAGTTTTGCCACCGCGAAGGGATCGTGCAGAACAATGTGGCGCGATTGGTGGCCACACCCAGACTGCCGAAGCGGATCCCCAATGTGGTGTCCGCGGATGAGCTGAACTTGTTTTTGGATCAATTGGGTGGATCGCAGCGGGGGTTGCCTGAGGACGGGGGCGATGAATTTGAGACGGAAGGCCGGCACGCGAGAAGAGAGCGCAAGGGCAAATTGAAGTCACGCGTGGGTGCGAGCGGGGCCGCTGCGAAGCGGGACGGATCCCGCCTGATGCTGCGGCGTGACCGCGCCATCATCGAGATGCTGTACGCGGCAGGGTTGCGTGTGAGCGAATTGGTGGGTTTGAACGTGGATGACGTCCAGCGCAATGACCAGATGCTGCGCGTGCTCGGGAAGGGGCGCAAGGAGCGCATCGTGCCGTTTGGCTCCAAGGCTCTTGTCGCGTTGGACGCCTACTGGCCGCTGCGCGCGGAGATGTTAAACAAGTCGAGAGCGGTGAACGATGCACAGCCGGTGTTCTTGAATTATTCGGGGCGGCGGCTGACCACTCGAAGCATCCGTCGGATTATTAATAAATACGTGAAGATTGCCGGGCTCAATTGGGATTTGCATCCACATTCGTTCCGCCACGCATTCGCCACGCACTTGTTGACCGATGGTGCGGACCTGCGCGCGATTCAGGAGCTGTTGGGCCACGCTTCGTTGTCCACCACTCAGAAATACACGCATGCTTCGATACGCCAGTTGATGGATGTGTATGACAAGGCGCACCCGCGGGCGTGAAACCCGGCGCGTTGCGCTGGCGTCTCAACTCAGTTAATCTTCAGCGGCAATTTGTTTTGTAGCATTCATAATTTGCATCAGCCAAGGGCCGGGGTGGGGAATGAAGCGATTTTTTCCGGGTGTGTGCTTCTTGGGGATTGTGTTTGCATTGATGGGGGCGCCGCGCGCAGCGGCGCAGGATAACTACGAGATTCAAGTTTACGGCTCGGATACAGTTGATCCGGGCCACACCATGGTAGAGCTGCACAGCAATTTCACATTTCAGGGGTCGAAAACGTTTCACGATGGCATGTTTCCCACTGAGCACGCCGAGCATGAAACCATAGAAATCACGCATGGATTCACAGACTGGTTCGAGACTGGATTTTATATTTTTACGTCGGAACGCAGCGGGCAGGGGATTGACTGGGTGGGCGACCACATCCGTCCGCGGTTCCGAATTCCGGAAAAATGGAAATGGCCGGTGGGATTGAGCCTCTCGAATGAGATTGGTTACCAGCGGCGATTTTTCTCTCCGGACACCTGGACGTGGGAAATCCGGCCGATCATTGATAAACAGATCGGAAAGTGGTACCTGTCCTTCAATCCTTCGATGGACCGCTCCTTTCACGGGGAGAGCGTCCACAAGGGAGTTGAGTTTTCGCCGAATTTCACGGTCGGTTACGACTTCACCAAGAAGATTAACGGCGCGATTGAATATTATGGCGCTTTGGGGCCCATCACGGGATTCGATCCGGTCACGGACCAGCAACAGCAGATTTTCCCGGCAATCAATCTGAACCTTTCGCCGAAGTGGGAAATCAATTTTGGAGTCGGCGTGGGTGTGACGGCGGGGACCGATCACCTGATTGCAAAAATGATTCTGGGATACCGGTTTGATTTTTAGATTTGCAATTCTTATGTAGTGGAGGATTCGATGAAATCAGCCGCGAAGATGCTCGCACTATTGGTTCTGATGGGTTGCTTTACGATGGGCGCAGCAGTTCGCGCACAGGATGAAACCACGGCGCCAGCCGGCGGCCGGGGGGGGCAGGCTGGCCCCACTCGCGCCTACGTGGTGCCCGAACCGCGGCCCTATGATCAGGTTATCCGGGGCGACGTGAAAACTCAGCGTGGAATCTTCGACGTGCACCAGATCAAGGAGCAGTATTTTTATGAAATCCCCGCGGCGCAGCTCAACAAGGATTTTCTGTGGGTGACGCTGCTGGCGAAGACCACGCTTGGAGTCGGTTATGGCGGCACAGTCGCGGGCAATCACGTGGTTCGCTGGGAGCGGCATGGCAACCGCCTGCTCCTGCGCAGCGTGTCGTATGAAGTTGTGGCGGACCCAACTCTGCCCATCGCCACCGCGGTGCAATCGGCAAATAACGATTCGATCCTGATGGAATTCAACATTGAAGCGATCGGCAAGAACGATGCTCCGGTCATCGACGTGACACGCCTCTATGCCACGGAAGTGCCTGAGTTCAGTGCTCGGACGCTGTTGCGAGCGCGTGGATTTGACGTGACCAGGTCATACATCGAACGGATTACTGCCTTCCCGCAAAACATAGAAGTGGAAGCGACCCACACGTATACGAATCCTCCGGAAAGTCCTGCTCCAGCGGGCGGTGCGCCCGCGCCCGGTCCGGGACGAGGCGGCAGGGGCGCCGCGGGCATGCGCGGAAATTCCGCAACGGTGGTGATGCACTTCAGCATGGTGAAGCTGCCGGAAAACAAGATGATGCCGCGGCTGTTCGATGACCGCGTCGGGTACTTCTCCACTTCACAGGAAGACTATGGCCGGGACGAGCACCGCGCCGCCCGGCGGACATACATCACACGCTGGAGACTGGAGAAGAAGGATCCCTCTGCTGCAGTTTCAGAACCCGTCAAGCCCATCGTTTACTATGTGGACCCGGCGACACCGGAAAAATGGCGGCCGTGGGTGAAGAAAGCCATTGAAGATTGGCAACCCGCGTTTGAAGCAGCCGGATTCAAGAATGGAATCATCGCCAAGGACGCGCCCACGAAAGAAGAGGACCCGACATGGAGCCCGGAGGACATTCGCAACTCCGTGATTCGTTGGTTACCGTCCACTACGGAAAACGCGGTGGGGCCGAACATACACGACCCGCGTACGGGGGAGGTGCTGAACGCGGATATCGAGCTCTATCACAATGTGATGAACTTGGCGTCCGATTGGTATTTCACTCAGGTCGGCCCACTCGATCCGCGCGCATCGAAGCTTCCTCTGCCCGACGATTTGATGGGGCGGCTGATCGAGTATGTGCTGGCGCATGAAATCGGGCACACCATTGGATTCCAGCACAATATGAAGTCCAGCTCTCTTTATCCTGCGGACAAAATCCGCAACGCCGAGTGGCTGCACAAGTATGGGCACGTGGCCACGCTCATGGATTACTCACGATTCAACTACGTTGCCCAACCGGAAGACAAAATTCCGCCTGAGGATTTGATCCCGCGCATTGGCCCGTATGACATCTGGGCGACGCACTGGGGATATGCACCGGTTCCGGGCGCGAAAACTCCCGACGAAGAGAAGTCCACACTCGATGCCTGGTCACGCGAGCAGGACAAGACTCCGTGGTTGCGCTTCTCAACGGATCACGCAGGCGGCACCGACCCCGGCGAGAACACCGAAGCCGTGGGCGATGCCGATGCGGTCTATTCCACAGGGATGGGGATGAAGAATCTGCATCGCGTGATGGACATGCTGATTCCGGCGGCCACTGCGGATCCTCTGGATGCGTACGACCGGCTCACGGAATTGTACGGTCGCGTGCTGAGCCAGTGGACGCTGGAGATGGGACACGTAGCGGTAATCGTCGGCGGCGTGGAATCCCAAGATAAGCATCCCGATCAAGCGGGCCCGCAATTCTGGCCGACATCCAAGGACAGGCAGATTGCGGCGGTGAAATACCTGAACGAAAACGCGTTCAAGACACCTACGTTCCTGATTCGTCCCAAACTGTTGGAACTCTTCGAACCGGATGGCGAGATAGCGCGCATCCGCACCGCGCAGATGTCGGTGCTGAACCGCCTGGTGCAGGACCAGCGCGTCGAGCGGATGATCGAATTGGATGCGACGGATAGTGCGAAGGCCTACAGCCCGGTGGAATTCCTGGCCGACGTGAGGCATGGAATCTTCAGCGAACTTTCCGACCCCTCGGTGACCATTGACGCCTACCGCAGGAATCTGCAGAACGGGTATGTAGAGTCGCTTTCCGAGAAAATCAACACACGCACGGCGGGGCTGGAAGAAGTGCGTGCACTCTATCGCGCGAATTTAAGGGCCCTCTCGGGTGAGGTTGGCGCAGCAATTGCGAAAGCTAAGGACGCACAAACCCGGGCGCACCTTGAGGCGGTGAAAGATAACATCGCGGCTGCGCTGGATCCGAAGATCCCGTTTATGCCGGCAACTCCGCCGCCAGCGGCGGGCGGAGGCCGTGGCGGGATTTCAGCCGGCTCGGCGATCGATGCCGATCCCAGGACGCTGGGATGCTGGCCAGACTACAAGATTACCGGCACGGTAGATCACCGGTAGACGTTGACCAACGATTCTTTGAATTTGAATGATTAAATCAGTTTGCGGGGGCGCAGTTCCGTTCGCTCGTAGTGCGCATAAATGCGAAGTTTGCATCGATTGCACCGGAAGGGGCGAACGTTGGCGAGAGACAGGATCCACCGCTGAAACACGCCACGCCTTAATTTGCGCGATAAATCACGGCTGCCGCAACGGGGGCAGCGACATTCTCTCAGGTTCCAAGCACGCATGGCTTTCTATTCAGGGGACAAGCCATTCATAGCACGAACCGTTGTGAAAAAGGTATGAGAAGTTTTTGGGGGACTGAAGCCAAAACGGGAATCGTTCGGGTGTGACCGGCTGAATTTACTGCCGCGCGAGGTCGGGTTGACGGGCTTCACGCATCGCCCGTATAATGTGAGATTCCTAATCGAGCGGGAGGCACGATGTACGCGGTCATTCGCAGTGGAGGCAAGCAATACCGGGTCGCTCCCGGCGAGACGGTTCGGGTGGAGCGGCTGGAAGGCAAGGCCGGAGGAAAGGTCACCTTCGAAGACGTGCTGGGCGTGTGCACGGATGAATCCAAGTTTGTGGGCGGCGAAGCAGCCGGCAAAGCCAAGGTATCGGGAAAAATCGTGCGCCACGTGCGCGGGCCAAAGGTCCGCGTGATGAAGTTCAAAACCTGCGGGCAATACAAGATTTTCCGCGGCCACCGACAGGACTACACCTCGGTGCAAATCAGCGACATTACTCTGTAAAGTTTTTCAGGCACGTGGAAGGAATCCAGAGATGGCACATAAGAAGGGCGGCGGCTCCAGTGTAAACGGCCGCGATTCTCAAGGACAGCGGCTGGGAGTGAAAAGATTTGGCGGGCAGTGGGTGCACTCCGGCACGATTCTGGCGCGGCAGCGCGGCACTCGCCACAAGCCCGGACACAACGTGGGCCGCGGCAAGGACGACACCCTGTTCGCGCTGGTGAATGGTTTTGTGTTGTTTGAGGACAAGGGCCGCACCGGGCGATTCATCAGCATCGTTCCGGCCGAAACGGCAGCTTCCCCCGCGAATTGACCTCTTTGTGAATCACTTGAAACGGAGCAAACTCTCCGGCGGTCTCGTAATTTCGGGGCCGCCTTTGTGTTTTCTGGGGACATCGCCCGGGTTGCGGCGTCTTTAGATTGAGTATTCACTGAATTGAGCCAGCATGTTTGTTGACGAAGCGCGAATCTCGGTGAAAGCGGGCGGCGGAGGAAATGGCTGCGTCGCATTCCGGCGGGAGAAGTATGTTCCGCGCGGCGGGCCTTCGGGCGGCGACGGCGGGCACGGCGGAAGTATCTGGCTGGAGTCTTCGCTCCATGAAAATACCCTTCTGCGGTACCGGTATAACCGATTGTTCCGTGCGGATCGCGGAAGGCACGGAGAGGGATCGAATTGCACCGGAGCTTCCGGCGGAGACATGGTGCTTCAGGTTCCCATCGGCACGATCGTCATTGATGAAATCACCGGCGAGCGTCTGGCGGATTTCACCGCGGCGGGCGAGCGCGTGCTCTTGGCCTACGGCGGCAAGGGCGGCCGGGGCAATCAGCATTTCGCCAAGCCCTGGCACCAGGCGCCGCGAGAATCGGAGCCGGGCGAGCCGGGGCAGGAACGCGAACTGCGGTTGACATTGAAATTGCTGGCCGATGTCGGGTTGGTAGGATTTCCAAACGCAGGGAAGTCCACATTGATTTCCAGGATTTCCGCGGCGCGTCCAAAGATCGCGGATTATCCATTCACGACGCTGGAGCCGGCGTTGGGCGTGGTTTCCGCCGAGGGCCAGCCGCACAACGCCAGCGAGTTGGAGCAGTTGCGGACCTTTGTAGTGGCGGATTTACCGGGATTAATTGAGGGCGCGCATCGCGGCGTAGGACTGGGCACCCGCTTTCTGCGGCACATTGAGCGCACGCGGCTGCTGGCGCACTTGATTGATACCAGCGATGCTTCGACGCGCGACCCCGTCCGCGATTACGAAATTATCCTTGGCGAGCTGACTGCCTTCAGCCCGGAGCTTGGTGCAAAGCCGATGATCGTCGTAGCCACCAAGCTGGACATGACCACGGACCACGCGCGGCTGGAGGAATTGCGCAAGTTTTGCGGGGAGCGCGGGCTGGAATTTCACGCGGTTTCATCGCCAACCGGCGAAGGAATCAAGGAGCTGGTGTTGGCCATGGCGGATGCGCTGGAAAGGATTCCCCGCGAGTCGCTGCACTCGAAGAGCGAGGATCCGCCTTTGGAGACCGGTGAGAACGCGCACGATGCCGCGGCCCACGCGGCAGCGCCCAAAGAGAGCGAGACCTGAGTGCTCCCCGGGACTCGGAGTCCAGGCCATCGTATGATTCACATCCGCGCGAAATCGCGAAAGGCAGTGGCTTTGTTTGGCGGATCGTTTGATCCGATCCATTCCGGGCATCTGGCTGTGGCTCGCGCTGCCGTGAAAAGGTTTGGACTCGACCGCGTTTACTTCATTCCCTCCGGAATGCCCCCGCACAAACAGCGGCGCAAGTTGGCGGCGTTCGCCCACCGGTTCGCGATGGTGACCCTGGCCTGCGCGGAGCACTCCGATTTTGTGCCCTCACTCGCGGAAGCAGGCGAAGACCTGAGTGGCCACCGGATTTCCTACTCCGTGGACACGGTCCGGCACTTCAAGCACGTGTTGCACGCGCACGAACATTTATATTTTATTTTGGGTGCGGACCAATTCCTGGGCATCGCCACCTGGAAGGATTACGAAACACTCTTGGGGCTGTGTGATTTCATCGTTGCCAACCGGCCGGGTTTCCGGATGGATGCGCTACGCCTGGTGATTCCCCCAAGCGTCGTTGGGCGCCACGGCGCCTATCCCGCGCCGGTGGATCCCGAGGCAATCGCCTTGCGGCGGACCACCGTGTACCCGCTAACCACGGTTTCAAGCCCCGTGTCCGCGACGGAAATACGTCGGCACATACGGCACGGGGAGTCCATCAGCGGGCTTGTGCCGCCGCGCATCGAGGAATACATTCAGAAGCAGGCACTGTACCGGTGAGCATGGAGACCCTTCGTCCTGAGCTGCGTTGCGCCGTCGAGGCCGCGCACAACAAGAAAGCGGGAAATGTCACGCTGCTCGATCTGACCGGGCTGGGCGCATTCACCGGATGGTTCATTGTATGCACCGGATTCAGCACGCGGCAGGTGGCCGCCATCGCCGACGAAATTGAGGAGCAACTGGGCCGCCTGGGCCTGCACTTGCAGCACCGCGAAGGCCGGGGCGAATCCGAGTGGGTTCTTCTCGATTACGGCGGCTTCCTGGTGCACGTTTTCACCGAGCGCGCCCGTCTGTTTTATGATCTGGAGCGGTTGTGGCGCGCGGCCCGGCGAATCTCAATTCCCGACCCCGGGCCGGAAGGTCCGTCCGCCGGAGCAGCCTCCCGACCCGGTGCCACGGACATTTCCGAAGGATCCGCCGAAGCATGACACCCGATCCAATCTCTCCCGCGACGCCGATGGCCTTCATCGCGAATGACCCCGCCTCGCATCGCGTGTTGGAACTGGCGCACAAAGTTGCGCCCACCGCGACCACTCTTCTGATTACCGGGGAGAGTGGAACCGGCAAAGATCACTTGGCGCGGCTGATCCATGAATTGGGGCCACGCCATGACGCGCCTTTCCTGAAAATTGATTGCGCCAGCCTGCCTCAGGAACTTGTGGAATCGGAATTGTTCGGGCATGAGCGCGGCGCGTTCACGGGCGCTGTGGAGCGCAAGCTCGGGCGCTTTGAGTTGTCGTACGGCGGAACCGTGGTGCTGGATGAAGTTGCCGCGCTGGTGCCGGGAATCCAGTCCAAGTTGATGCGCGTTCTGGAAGACCACACTTTTGAACGATTGGGCGGAACGGAAACGTTGACACTCGATGCGCGCCTGATCGCGCTCACCAATGCCGTCCTGCCGCAGTTGATTGCCTCGGGAAAATTCCGCGAAGACCTCTACTTCCGGCTGAATGTGGTCAGCATTCACATTCCACCGCTGCGCGAACGCCGCGGAGACATCCTGCCGCTGGCCGAACTGTTGCTGGCGCGTGTGGCCCCCGTCCATGCGCGAACCGGAGTGCGGTTCTCGGAGGATGCCAACAAAGTGCTCACTGCCTACCAGTGGCCCGGGAATATACGTGAATTGAAGAACGTGATTGAGCGGGCCCTGGTTTTCGGCAAAAGCAAGGGTGCGGAGTTGACCGCCGATGACCTGCCCGATAGCGTGTGCGTGTCGGCGGGCGGGCCGTCGCTCGCGGTGTCGCGGCTCCGCTCCCTGGAGGACGTGGAGCGCGAGACGATTACAGCCACGCTCGAAGCCACGCACTACAAAATCACCAAGGCCGCGGAAATCCTGGGCATCAGCCGCAAAACACTGCTCGACAAACGCAAACGCTACGGCCTGGAATGAAGATTCGACTAGTCCTGCTGGGCAAAACGCGCCGGGCGGAATGCCGCGTGATGCTCGAGGACTATGTCGCGCGAATCCGCCGATACACCGAGGTGGAAGTTGCCGAAGTGCGGGAGGATTCCGCCGCGCTGCAACGCTTGAAGTTTTCACCGGGTGCGGGGGTTGTCCTGCTCGATGCGGCAGGGAAGCAGCATGCCTCCGCCGATTTCGCAAAGTGGCTTGGCCGCGAGCGCGACCGCGGAGTGCGCGAAATCGCTTTCCTCTGCGGCGGCGCGGAAGGTTTCCCCGAAGCGCTGCGCAAGCAGGCCACAAATAGGATTTCTCTCTCCACTTTGACCATGCCGCACGAACTTGCGCGCGTCGTCTTAGCAGAGCAAATTTACCGCGGCTTCGCCATCCTTGCGGGGCATCCTTACCCAAAGTGAATGCAGCGGTTCCTACTTTCAGCGATTTTTAGTGTGCTTTATCCGGCTGTAGACGGCGGGCCAAATCTTCAAAAACATACTTGTGTTCACTACTGACACCCCAAATCTCAAATGGCTGCCAATACCACACCGGGTACAAGTATGAGGTAACCGTCGTTGTCCGGGCCAGCACGGTCTCATTTCCATCCGGATGCAGTTCATACCGCGCATTCTCAAACCCAAGCCAGTGGCGCCCCGGCAAATTGGTACGGTCAATCGAAAGCCCCATCACGAATGGTGGCTGCCACTCAATGACGGTTTCTTTGATGTAGCCCTTGTTGAAATAGCAAGTCCGCGTTGCTCCCAGACCCGTTCCTTCCATTGTGCAGCGTTCGGGGATGGGGAGGCCGACATACATCAGGAACGATTTGTCCGCCTTCAAAGAGTCAAACGATTGGAGATTGGCTCAAACGAGATTCGGCGCTCCAGTCAGGCGAATAGAGGTTGTGACCATTTCTTGACGCGAATGAAGCAGAGTGGGCATCTCTATGCGATGGCCTGTGAAGATCATGAGTGGCAGTGAAAGCAAAACGACTGACGTGAACTTCGTGCCGCTGGTAAATTTGGCCAGAAGCTTCCGGAAAAGAAAACCCAGCAGGCCTCCGGTGAGAAGAGCTCCAAGCAGCAATGGAAACGCTGTTACTGCACATAGAATTGTTTCGAGACCTGCGGAAATGAGGATGGTGAGACTTGTAAGCAACGCTAAGGTTGTAGCTGCAATGACTTTGTTAGGGTGATCCTGGGTTACCATTGCGATCGCAAATCCGGCCGCGAATGGGGTTAGCATGAACATCGCCATCCCCATCGCATAGGTGCCGGGAAGTCTCGCAAGCCAGAATCCAAGCAGGCCTAGAGCCGTACCAGTTGCTGCGCCCACCAGGACTGCCTTTATCGAAGCGCCGGGGTTTTTCAGAGGGGACCCTCTCTCTTGTCTACAGCACATGTCTCAATCACGGTCAAATCCTGATTTATGATTTGAATGTGATTCTATGCCGTAACTCACCGCAGTGTGCAATGTTATTGTTAATTCAATAGGAATGAAATCTTTGAAACACAAGTGAGAATGACCGAATGAAATGCCCGCCCGAATTTAGCATGTGCCTAAAATCTCCCACCGTTGTATAATGGTTGGTGGAGAAGGACTGCGTGCCCGCCGAAATCCTGGCGGGTTTTGTTGTTTCTGGCAACAATCGATTTGAGGTCCCCATGTCTTTCTGGCTGGGCCTGATTGTGGTGCTGGCGCTGATTGTGGCCTTCATCGCCATATTTGGCGCAGAAGACCGCCACGCCAAAATGACGGAAGAAGAGTTTGAGGAGGAAGCCAAGAGAAGTTCAGCGATTGGCGCGGGCGTCGTGGAACTGCATAAGGTATTCCAGCCGTCGCGCGTGAAGCAGTATCTTGAAGAAAAGAACCGGGTAAAAGAGGAATCCAGTTTTTCGGGCGACCCGCCGCGCGGCCTTCCAATCGTCGAAGAACGTGATCGTGGAGACGGAACTCCCTCTGAATCCGCAAAACCTCGATAAACTTTGTTGACCGCGCCGACCGCAATCGCAGTAGCCGCTTGACCTTTACTGCCTGCGGCTTCACTATTCCCGAGATCCGTTTGGAGCGTGCCCGGCGGTTGTATGCGCTCAGCGGCATGTCTCCAATTCCCTCATGCCCGAAGAAAAAGGATTGCTGATCGTTTACACCGGCCCCGGCAAGGGCAAAACCACCTGCGCGCTGGGCACGGGGTTTCGCGCGGTGGGGCAGGGGCTGCGAGTGCTGATGGTGCAATTCATCAAAGGCTCCTGGCATTACGGCGAACTCGACGCCGCCAAAATGTTGGGCGACGACAAGTTTGAAATTCGTCCCATGGGCCGGGGCTTCGTGAAAATCGGCGGAGCCGAAACCGATCCCGAAGATATCCGCCTGTGCGAAGAAGCCTGGAAATTCGCCATCGAGCAGATGCACAGCGGGCGCTACGATTTGGTGGTCCTCGACGAAATAAACTATGTGATCAGCTATAAAATGCTGGATGGCGAACGCGTCGCGGAAGAATTGAAGCGCAGGCCCGAGCGCTTGCACGTGATTTGCACCGGACGGAACGCGCATCCCAAGCTGGTGGAGCTGGCCGACCTGGTGACCGAAATGCGCGAGGTCAAGCACCCGTACACGAAAGGCATACTCGCGCAACGGGGTATAGACTACTAAGGTCTAAGGATTGAGTTTCCAGAATGGCCTGGTTCAAACGCACGAAGAAGTCCATCGATAAGGCGGTGCCGCCCGACGAGCGTAGTGTGCGCACCGAAGGGCTGTGGACCAAGTGTCCCTCGTGCCGGACGATCATCTGGAAGAAGGACATGGAGGCCAACCACCACGTCTGCCCGAAATGCCAGCACCATTTTCCGATTGGCGCAACCGCCCGGCTGGAGCTGCTTCTCGATGGCCGCTGGGTGGAGCACGATGCGGGGCTGGCTTCCACCGATCCTCTGAAATTTACCGGCGTAAAGGTTTACACCTCGCAACTGCGCGATGCGCAGCGCAAATTGGGGATGAAAGACGCCATAGTCACCGCCGAAGGCCTTCTGGACGGGAGACCGGTGATTTGCTGCGCGATGGAATTCCGGTTCATCGGCGGCTCAATGGGAGCGGTGGTAGGGGAAAAAGTGACGCGGGCCATCGAGATGGCCATGTCCAAGCGGGTCCCATTGGTAATTGTATCGTCCTCGTCGGGCGCGCGAATGCAGGAGGGCACCGTATCCCTGATGCAGCTCGCCAAGGTTTCGGCGGCCCTGGCGCGGTTGGATGAGGTGCGCGTACCCTTTATTTCCGTGCTGACTGACCCCACCACCGGCGGCGTGAGCGCGAGTTTTGCCATGCTGGGCGACCTGAACATCGCCGAACCCGGAGCGCTGATTGGATTCGCCGGCCCGCGCGTCATCGAGCAGACCATCCGCCAGAAGCTGCCCGAGGGATTCCAGCGTTCGGAGTTCTTGCTGGAACATGGATTCCTTGACGCCGTGGTGCATCGCAAGGAATTAAAGGGTTACATCTCCTCCGCCTTTGAATTCTTCCAGGGCTGACCGCGCGGGACTTCATGGATTACGCCGAAGCAGTCCGCTATTTGTTGACACTCGGGCGGGAACTGGCGGCGCCCTCGCACGCGCGCGCGGCGAAATTTGACCTCGCCAACATCCGCGCGCTGGCTTCGCGGATGGGCGACCCACAGAATCAATTCCGCAGCATCCACATCGCCGGGACCAACGGCAAAGGCTCCACGGCGGCGATGCTGGAATCCATCTTGCGATGCGCGGGTTACCGCACCGGCCTCTACACTTCGCCACACCTGGAGCGCATGAATGAGCGAATCCGCGTGGATGGCGAAGAAATCAGCGACGCGGAATTCGCCGGAGCGTTCACCCGGCTGCACAAGCTTATCGAGCAGATGCTCTCCTCCGGAGAACTGGCCGCGCACCCCACATTTTTTGAGTGCATCACGGCCATGGCTTTCGACCAGTTTGCGCGCGCCGAAGTGGAGTTCGCGGTGCTGGAAGTGGGAATGGGCGGGCGGCTCGATTCGACCAATATCGTAACGCCCGAAGTGGCCGTGATCACCCAAATCCACTTTGACCACGAAAGTTTCCTGGGCCATTCCATCACTGAAATTGCCGGAGAAAAGGCCGGCGTCATCAAGCGCGGCATTCCCGTGGTGAGCGCCGCGGATCACGCCGATGCTGTCCGCGTGGTTGCCCAGCGCGCCGGGGAGCTGGGCGCGAATCTCGTTGAAATTGATGCGGCCTATCGCGTGGAGCGCCTCAGGGCTCACGATGGCTTCTATACCGCGGAGCTGGCTGCGAGTTCGCCAACGGATTCACGCCGCACCACGCTTCACCTGGCGCTGGCGGGCAGATATCAGGTGCGCAACGCCATCACCGCGTTTGCCACGGCGCGCATCCTCGCCGAACGCGGCTTCCTTCTGCCGGATGAGGCCATTGCGGAAGGTGTTGCGACCGTGCGCTGGCCGGGACGGCTGGAGCGCGTCGCTGAAAACCCGTCAGTATTTTTGGATGGCACGCACAATCCGGGTGGCGCGGTAGAATTGGCGGCATTTTGGGACGAACATTTTAAAGGGCGGCGAATTCACCTGATTTACGGGTCGGTGAGGGACAAGTCGGTGGACGAAATAGCCGGCCTGCTTTTTCCGCGTGCCACAACCGTGATTGTCACCGCGCCACGCCAGCCTCGGGCACTTTCCGCGGACGCGCTTGCTGCCATGACTCGTCATTTGGCGCCACAAATGGAGGTGGTGCTCGATCCGGCCGAGGCGCTCGAACGCGCACTGGCCGTCGCATCTCCTGAAGACGCTATATTCGTGACCGGATCCCTGTATCTGGCGGGCGATTTGCGCAAGTGGTGGCATTCACGCGGATCGAAAGCGTTGTCCGCAAGCCGGGACACCTAACAATCCCGAAATCAGGTTCCCCGCGTCTCTCGGTTGGCGATAGAAATCTCCAATTGACATCAACTTCGCACAATGCGAAGATTGGCCGTCATGCGGATCGTTAGCCGCAAGGCCATTCGGGATGCCACCGCAAAACACAGCGAATGGGGTGCATCCCTAAGCGCGTGGTACAAGATAACCAGGAACGCGGATTGGAAGAACTTTGCGGATGTGCGGAACAGCTGGAAAAACTCAGACGTCGTCGGCCGTTTTGTAGTGTTCGATATCAGCCACAACAAGTGCAGGCTTATTGCAACCATCAAATACAAATGGAGAATGGTCTACATCAGGCATATTCTCGGGCACGCCGAATACGATGAAAAGGGGTGGCTAGACTCATGATTGCAGTCCCTGAAAAATACTCGCTTGAAGTCAGCTCACCATCTCCCATCGCTTCGGAACACCAGCATGAGCAGTACTTGGCGGTCCTGGACAAATTGGTGAGCAAAGATAATCCAACCAGTGATGAGGAGAAATATGCCGAAGTCCTGTTGGCTTTGATCGAGGCATATGAAGAAGAGCATCATCCCATTCCTGATGCTTCCCCGGTGAAAATCCTTCGCACTTTGATGGATGCCAATAATCTTCGCCAAAAAGACTTGGTGCCGATCTTTGGGTCAGAGAGCATCGTGTCCGAGGTCTTGCATAAGAAACGAGACCTCAACAAGTCACATATAGAAAAGCTGAGCAAGCGGTTCAATGTTTCCCCGGCAGTCTTCTTTTAGATTTGGATCGCACCTCATTGGGCCTGGTGTACCAGCGCGATCCGGCGGCTTTGCATTTTCTTTAAAATCCCCTCCCTCAGGCATAAGCCCATCGCCGAATACTATTCCCTTCAAGTTGAAGGTCTCCACTGGGCGATGCTAGGATTGAAGTTTCGATGATGGCCATAACTCAAGACCGTGCACGCGTGCTTCCCAGGGATGTGCCGCGAGTGGGCGTTCCCTATCGCACCTCCGCTGAGGAAGCGGCGGGGGCGCACACCAAGCACGAGCATTATTGCCGGGCAATTCGGGAAGCCGGGGGAGACCCGGTCGCCGTTTCGCTGCGGCTCAGCGATGCCGATCTGGCCGCGCTGCTGGGTGCGCTGGATGCATTCGTCCTGCCGGGCAGTCCTGCGGACATTGACCCTGTCGTGTATGGGGCAACCCGCCACCCGAAATGCGCCGATGCCGACCCGGCGCGCGAGCGGGCGGATCGCGCCGTGTTTGTACACGCCATCGCTGAACAGAAACCCGTGTTGGCGATATGCTACGGTGTGCAATCGCTGAATGTTTTTCTGGGCGGGACGCTGGTGCAGGATATCCCCAGCAAAATTCCCAATGCGCTGATTCACAGCCGTGCGGGCGTGGACCGAAGCGCCCCCGACCCCTCGCACGAAGTCAAGATTGCCGAGGGCTCGCGGCTGGCGGAATTGGCGGTAGCTGCCCGCGGACAACATGATTCCTCGATCACCGCCCAAGTCAACAGCCGTCACCACCAATCGGTGGACAAGCCCGGGCGCGGAGTGCGTGTGACCGCCACCGCTCCGGACGGTGTGATCGAAGCTGTGGAATGGACTGGCGGCGACGCGTCCGCGGAGCGCGGCAAGAATTGGATTGTGGGTGTGCAGTGGCACCCGGAAACCATGCTCGGCGACGCGCTGGCCGCGGCGCTCTTCAAGGCTCTGGTGCGCGCGTCAAAAGGAGTCGTACCACAGGCAACCTGACGCGGCGCGGCGAGCGGCAGCTTTCAATTCAAGCGGCTTCCGCTTTTCAATTCAGAAAATTTTCCAGGGGGAAAGATGATTTCACTGGCGGGCAAGGCCGCGGTCATCACCGGCGGATCGCGCGGGATCGGCGCGGCTTCGGTGAAGCTTTTTGCGCAAGCGGGCGCCGATGTCGTGTTCAACTATCACTCCAACCGCGAGGCGGCGGCGCAAGTGGAGCAGGAGGCTCGCAAGAACGGGACGCGCGTGGAATCGCTCCAAGCCGACCTCGGTAAAATGGCCGGCGCCAAAAAACTGATTGACCACGCGGTCAAGCGGCTCGGCCACCTGGATATTCTGGTTGCCAACGCAGGCATCTGGAATGCATATGACGCCCCGATTGAAAAGCTCACCGAGGGCCAGTGGGATGAGATGATCCGCGTGAATTTGAAAAGCGTTTACTCGGTGATTCACTTTGCGGCGGCGCCCATGATTGCGCAGCGTAGCGGGCGGATTATCGCCATCAGCTCAACGGCCGGGCAGCGCGGCGAGGCTTTTCACGCGCATTATGCTGCTTCCAAAGGCGCCGTCATCAGCATGGTGAAGGGACTGTCCACCGAGCTTGCGCGACACAATATTCTGGTGAACTGCGTCGCGCCAGGCTGGGTGAACACGGACATGTCCGCGCCGGTGCTGAACACCAAGGCCGGAGCGAAATTCGCGACCTCGGCTATTCCCCTCGGCCGCGTGGGCACGGCCGAAGAGCTCGCGGGTCCTATATTGTTTATGGCTTCTGATCTGGCAACCTTTATCACCGGGGAAGTACTCAATGTAAACGGAGGCGCAGTCCTTTGCGGATAAAGTTTTCCGGCATGAAATTCAGATTGACCGCTATTTTGCTCGCCGCGGGCGTGCTCTTCAGTGCGCCGAATACGCGGGCGCAGAACCCCGACACAATTCCGGCCGACGTCAGCGCGGCGAAATCCAAAGAGTTATTTCGACAAGCGATTGAGGGGCTTGGCGGCGCGGCCTATCTCGGTGTGCGCGATTCGGATTGCAGCGGGAGGCTCTCGCAATTCGGACCGCTGACAGGCGAACTGGTCGGGCTCATCCAGTTTCGCGAGCTGCGAATTTCACCGGACAAGTTGCGCCGGGAGTACAGCAAGAAGGGCGTGATCATTGATGTTTTCAACGGTAATAATGCCTGGTCCCTTGATAAGGGCGGCGTAGAAGACGTGGACGCGGTGGTGGTCGCTGGCTTTCAATCCGGTCTTCAGACCACGCTCGACAATGTCTTGCGGCTCCGGCTCAGCGAGCCGGGGATGTACTTTCGATATGGTGGCGATGACGTTGTAAGCTTGAAACCGGTGGACTGGGCGGAAATCACGGACAGCGAAGATCGCACATTTCGTCTGGCCGTGGATCGCGCCACTCACCTTCCGGTTCAATTTGTGGTGAACACGCGCAATCCGACCACGCGCGATGTTTCCGTTGAGACGACCACCTATTCCAATTGGCATTTTCAGGATGGGGTCCAGACACCCTTTCAATTTTCCCGTGAACGGGATGGCAAGCGTGTTTCGCAGACTTTTTATTCAGAGTGCAAATACAACACGGGCGTGAGTCCCAGCCTGTTCACTCGTGAATCACTGGAGCAGCGCTGGCGCGATACGGGACACAAAGTGAAGTAGGTAAGATTTCCACCGATGCGACTCTCACCTGCACCGCAATTCTGCTAGACTCCGCGCTCAGAATACTCCGCAGCACATAATCGCGAATTAAGAATGACGCGGAGTGATTTTCCGAGGAGGCGTCATGATGCAACGCCGAAATTTTTTGCGACACGCCGCGGTCGCTGCGGCCGCGTTTGGATTTCCGCTGGCCCGCGCGGAGCAGGCCTTCGCGCAGGATGCACCCGCGCTGCCGCCTTCCACTATGTTCTCATCCGATCCCGAGCGTTACTGGGCGGAGCTGCGGCGCCAATGGCTGCTGGCCAGCGATCATATCAACTTGAACTGCGGCTCCATTGGATGCACGCCTCTGCCGGTGCTGCGCGCGACCATTGAACACATGCTGAGCGCGGAAGAATTTCGCGAACCCGCGTATCCATGGTTTGGCTATGAGGAAAACACCCGCATCCATGATTTGCGCGATGCCATGGCCGCGTTTCTGCACATCAATCGCGACGAGCTGGCGATTCTGCGCAACGCCACCGAGGCCAACAATCTTGTCTGCAACGGGCTGGACATGAAGCCGGGCGAGGAAGCCATCCTGTCCGATCAGGAGCATCCCGGTTGCCGTGGCTGCTGGGAGCAAAAAGCGGCGCGATTCGGAGTCAAGATTGTAAATGTGCCGCTGCCCACACCTCCGGCCACGCCTGAAGAAATCGTTGGACTGTTTGAGCGTGCCATCACACCGCGCACAAAAATCCTCGTATTCAGCCATATCACCACCGCCACGGGCCTGATCCTGCCCGTGAAGCAGCTCAGCGGCATGGCCCGTGCAAAGGGCATTCTGACGCACGTGGATGGAGCGCACGCCGTCGGACAGATCCCGCTCGACCTGCACGATTTGGGCTGCGACTTTTACGCGTCGAGTCCTCACAAGTGGCTGATGTCGCCCAAGGGCACCGGACTCCTATACGTGCGTCCAGAGTTGCTTGAAAAATTGTGGGTGAATGTTTGCTCGGGCAGTTGGAATGACTACTCCCTGAAAGCTTACCGTCTTGAGAATCTGGGCACCTCAAATCTTTCTGTGATGGTGGGTCTGAAAGCCGCCCTGGATTTCTTCCAGACCATCGGGCCGGAGCGTATCTACGCGCGCATTCATCAGCAATCCAGCAAGATTCGCGACATCGTCACTTCCCACCCAGAGTTGGCCGTGGCCGCCGCCAGCCGGGACGATTTCTTCGGCGGGCTTCTGAGCTTCTCCAACACCAAGGGCAATCTGGACAAAGTTGCAGGCGAATGCGGCAAGCGTTTCATTCGAGTCGCGGGCGGCGGGCCGCGCATGCGCATTGCCACTCACATTTTCACGCAGCAAACGGAGATCAACGCGTTTGCGGATGCAGTCGATGCGGGATTGCACGCCTGAAGCCCTATCTCCTGCGTCGCAGCTATTTGCGCTGACCACTTGCGTTTTCAACCTTCGTTCTCCTCCACTAACCGGGATTCACCGGTAGCAAACCGCCGTTCGCCGAAAAACAGACGACACCATTCCACATTGCCTTTACCCTCTGGCCATGGATGCAGCAACTGTGTAGTCCGGAGAAGAGACCGTGGCAAACGTGAATCGGCAAGTTACATCAAAGCATTCGATTTCAGCGGCATCGTTGGGATGGTTGACGGCAGGGGTTCTGTTTTCCCTGGGAGCGGCATTGCAGTTGGGCGAACTGGGTTACGGTCCCTATCAGCCGGGCAACCGGTGGGTGATCTCAATGCTGGCGAACGGTGCGTGGCATATTCTCAGGCTGATGGACGGGGCCATGCTGCGGTACATTCTGCAATATTGGCCGCTGCTGTTCATTTCATTCGGCCTCGGAATCCTCCCGCTGGTATGGCGCGGGAATCGTGGGAGGGCGCATACTGCCGCGCCGTCAGGAATTGGAGATGACCATGGATCCTGAGAAAAAGGACATCGTAGATAAATTCTACGCCGCAGCCGGCGACAAACAAAAAAAGAGGATCTTCGTCTATCACGCGGGAGGTCTCTCCTTCGGCCTGTTCATGATTGCAATCGGAGTAATCCTTCTCCTCGGCCAGATGGGCATCATTTCGACCAACTACGTCTTTCATTATTTCTGGTCCGCGGGCTTGATTCTTTTTGGTCTTGAGTGTGCTTTCTCACGAAATTCATTCAATCGAGACTTGGGTATCTTCATGATCCTGGCCGGGACCGCTCTCCTTGTCACCAAGTTGGGCTATTTTCACGTAGGATTCTCGGTCATCTGGCCGCTGGCGCTGATCTATTGGGGCCTCTGGTTTCTGGTGCGAACGCCCAAATGGGGCACCGGATGGCGGACAACCTGGCCGGATCCGGAAGAAAGAGCCGCAAGGAAGGCGGCTCAGCCCCAAAGCTTCGATCCAGACGCCGGATTGGATGTTCAAGCGTTGTTCGGTTCCGTGAAGCCAACAATCAATTCCAAAATGTTTAAGGGCGGAAAACTTGAATCGGTTTTCGGCGAAATCAATCTGGATCTCACTCAGGCCGATATTGAAGGCGATGAGGCCGTAATCAAAGCGGACGCAGTATTCGGCTCCTGTGAAATTCGCATTCCCGCGAACTGGGATGTTGTGGTGCGCGGCAACGCGGTCCTTGGCGAATTTACGGACAAGACTCGCCAGCGGCTGGTGGCAGGCATTACGGCCAAGCGATTGGTGGTCAGGGGCGGCGCGGTGCTGGGCAGCGTGGTCATTAAGAATTAGAGGGATCGGCGGACTTATGCATCCAATTCTTGGCCAGTTCCGGCGCCTCGTGATGTACCTGTTGGCGTGGATCCCGCTCGCGGGATTGTTGACCTACCTTATGGCGGCCACGGCAGGATTGCCCTGGCGCGCCGCAATCGCCCTGGCGTTTCCACTGTGTTTTCTCTATGCCTTTGTGTGTCTATCGGCTTGGTACCCTTGCCGGACAAATTTTCGGGATCATCTGCCGCCGATTAAATTTCTGCAGGCTGTGGCCATTCAAACGGTTGCGGCCTCGGTCTTGTGGAACGTGGCCGCCCAGGTTTGGGCGCATGCGCTGGCGGAGACAGATTACTTCCCGGACCTGCTGGGCCATTTACCGCGCATCACACCGCTCTTGCTATGGACGGGAGTTTTCTTCTATCTCTCCTCCGTCGCGGTCTTTTATTCGATGCTCGCTGAGCAGACGGCTCAGGAATTGGAGGCCCGCGCCATGCAGGCCAGCGTTCTCGCTCGAGAAGCGGAACTGAAGGCCCTGAAAGCGCAGGTGAATCCGCATTTCCTCTTTAACAGCCTGAACTCCATCAGCGCGCTCACCAGCTCAGACGCCTCGAAGGCGCGCGAGATGTGTGTTCTGCTGGGCGATTTCTTGCGCCGCACGTTGGGATTGGGAGAGAAAACTGCCATCCCTCTGGAGGAAGAGCTTTCGCTGATCCACGCATTCCTTGCGGTCGAAAAAATACGCTTCGGCCCGCGAATTCAAATGGAAGAAAATATTGATAAGGATGCACTGGACGTGTTGTTGCCTCCACTATTGCTTCAGCCGCTGGTGGAAAATGCGGTGGCGCATGGCGTCGCGAATCTTGTGGACGGCGGGTGGATTCATCTGGACGCTCACTGCCAAAACGGAAATGTTTTCATCCAGGTGGAGAACAATTTTGACCCGGAAGCTCCGCCGCGGCGCAGGGGTGGCGTGGGGCTCGCCAACGTGCGCCAGCGATTGGACGCGCGATATGGGGAGCGCGGGAGTTTCGCGGCGAAAAGTGAGCAAGGGCGTTTTAGCGTAGCCATAACCATCCCGGTGGAAAGGGAGGAGCGAACCTAGTGAGCGGCAAGCCGGCAACCAAGATTCGCGCCGTCCTGGTGGACGATGAAGCGCTGGCGCGGCAGGTGTTGCGTGAATTTCTTTCCTCTCATGATGAGATTGAAATCACCGGCGAATGTGCCAACGGGTTTGAGGCGGTGAAGGCAGTTACAGAACAAAAACCTGATTTGGTCTTTCTGGACATACAAATGCCCAAGCTCGACGGGTTTGAGGTGCTCGAACTAATCGGGGCTGGGCCGGCGGTGGTGTTCGTCACCGCGCATGACACCTTCGCCATTCGCGCGTTTGAAGCCCATGCGGTGGATTACCTGCTAAAGCCGTACAGCGCGGAAAGATTTGAAGCCGCGCTTCAACGGGCCAAGCAGCGGCTGGGCGGAAAAATGCCTTCGCCCTCGGAGCTGGCCGCGTCCGCGCGGCCACCCTCTCAATATCTGGAGCGGCTTGCGGTCAAGGACGGCACGCGTGTGTTCATCATTCCCGTGCAGAAATTGGATTATGCCGAAGCGCAGGATGATTACGTGGAGCTGAACGCGGAGGGGAAGAAATATCTGAAGCAGCAGACTATCTCCAGCCTTGAATCCGGGCTCGATCCTGCCCGCTTCGTGCGCATTCACCGGTCATACATCGCAAATGTGGAGCGAATCGTGAAGGTTGAGCCTTACGCCAAGGATAGTCATGTGGCGGTCTTGACCAACGGGAAGCAGTTGGCGGTAAGCCGGACGGGATATGCGCGCCTGCGCGCACTGCTGGGCCGTTGAGGACAGATCGTTTCGCTTGTACCCCACAAATTGGTTGTGGAGATGCCGAGGCTGTATAATCGCGGGATGCCAATGGGCCAGATTTACCAACAAGGGCGCGGCACAAAATCCACGCGAACAAGAATCCGCAGCACGACCGTGTTGTGTGTGCGCCGCGACAATAAAGTGGTTATGGCCGGCGACGGGCAGGTCACCATTGGCGAGCATGTGATGAAACATTCCGCCAAGAAAATCCGCCGCCTGTATGAGGACAAGGTGCTGGCGGGTTTTGCCGGGTCGACCGCCGACGCGCTCTCGCTCTTTGGGCGGTTTGAGAACAAGCTCCAGGAATTCCACGGCAATCTTTCACGCGCAGCGGTTGAACTGGCTAAGGAATGGCGAACAGACCGCGCCTTGAGGCATTTGGACGCCCTGCTCCTGGTGGCTGACCCCAAGGGAACGTTCCTGCTCTCCGGACACGGCGACATCATTGAGCCGGATGACGGCATCTGCGCCATCGGCTCCGGCGGACCTTATGCATTGGCGGCCGCGCGTGCGTTGGCCAAGAATACCAAGATGGGCGCCAAGGAGATCGCGCAGGAGGCCATGCGCGTGGCCAGCGAGATCTGCATCTTTACCAACAACAGTTTTACGGTGGAAGAACTCTAGCCCGCACCATCGGCGTAAAGGAAACATGGTGGATAAGGTGGACAAGAACACGGTGATTTATCTTCCCGGCGAGACTCGCCCCGAGGAAACCGTCCCGCTGCCGTCCTTTGACGAACTGACCCCGCGCGAGATCGTCGTCGAGCTCGACAAGTACATAGTGGGTCAGGCCGCTGCGAAAAAAGCCGTAGCCATCGCGCTGCGCAACCGCGTTCGCCGCCAAAAACTTCCCGTGGAAATGGCCGAAGAAGTTCTGCCGAAAAACATACTCATGATCGGGCCGACCGGCGTGGGCAAGACGGAAATAGCGCGCAGATTGGCGCGATTGGCGGGATGCCCATTCGTAAAGGTGGAAGCCTCGAAGTATACCGAAGTCGGCTACGTCGGGCGCGATGTGGAATCCATGGTGCGCGACCTGGTGGAGACTGCGATAGACATGGTGCGCGAGGAAAAACTGGATGAAGTAGCGGAGCGCGCCGAGCAGTCCGCCGAGGAGCGCGTACTCGACCTGCTGCTTCCTCCCTCGCCTCCGCCCGTTGACATCGCCAATCCCGTGGCCACACAAGTGGAAGCGCTTCGCAAGGAACAGGCGGATCGCACCCGCGAAAAGCTGCGCGCTCAATTGCGCGAAGGCAAACTTGACACGCGAATGGTTGAAGTCGAAGTGCGCGAGCGGGCCATGCCCGCGTTTGAAATCATCGCCAATCAGGGCGCCGAAGAGATGGACAACAACATCCGGGACATGCTCTCCGGATTTTTCGGCCAGCAGAAAAAGAAGCGCAAGATGACCGTGGCCGAAGCCTTCGATTACTTGATTCAGGAAGAAGAGAGCAAGCTGATTGACATGGACCAGGTGACGCGCACGGCGGTCGAGCGCGCCGAACAGATGGGGATCATTTTTATAGATGAAGTGGACAAAATCGCGGGGCGCGAATCGGGCCACGGCCCCGATGTTTCTCGCGAAGGCGTGCAGCGGGACATTCTCCCCATCATTGAAGGCACCACAGTCAACACGCGCTACGGCATGATTCGCACCGACCACATTTTGTTCATCGCCGCGGGCGCCTTCCACGTGAGCAAACCCTCGGATCTGATCCCTGAATTGCAAGGCCGCTTGCCCATCCGCGTGGAACTGACTTCGCTGGGCGAAGCCGATTTCGTCCGCATCCTGACCGAGCCGAAGAACGCGCTCATCAAGCAGTACACGGCTTTGCTGGAAACTGAAGGGCTGAAGCTCACCTTCACGGAAGACGCCATCGCCACCATCGCCCGCTTTGCGATGAATGTGAATGACCAGACCGAAAACATCGGCGCACGACGATTGCACACCATCATGGAAAAATTGCTGGAAGAGATTTCCTTTGAGGCGCCCGACCTGAAGAAAAAGAACGTGAAAATTGACAATATTTATGTGAGCAAGCAACTCGCCGAAATCGTCAAGAACCAGGACCTGAGCCGCTACATTTTGTGACCGAGTACCCCGGCATGCGCCTGGCCCCAGCCTCGCCTCACTTCGATTTCAAAATGCGCCCATCGCCCCATTCATTCGTCAAAATGTGTACGTCACTCTCGCTGCTTACCTGCGCTTGCATCGCCGGCTGCGCGGCGCCAGGGGCGCCCACTCCGCCCAAAGCGATCGTCCCCAAGGCCGTCACCGATCTGGCCGCGCACCAGCAAGCCAGTTCGATGATCTTGACGTTCACTCCGCCAAAACAATCCGTGGACAACGAGAAACTCGCGGAGCGGCCGGATCTTGAAATTTTTCGCGCCGAGCGGCAGCCGGGCGCCCCTGGCAAGCTCACCCCCAGGCTCCTTTACTCGGTTCCCTCGGCGCTCGTGGAAAGTTACATGAAGAATGGACAGATCGAGTTTCGCGATTCGCTGGAATCCAGTTCGCTCAATGGCCAGGAATTAGTTTACACGGTGCGGACTCGCGCATCGAAGAAACGCGCTTCAGAAGATTCCAATGTAGTTTCTGTCCTGGCGTTGCCAGTGCCCGGCGCACCGTCCGAGGTGCGCTCCACTGTGACTGAGACTGCAATCGAGCTCTACTGGTCTCAACCTGCGCAGAACCCTGCAATCAACACTATTTCAGGATACCGGGTTTACCGGGTGGAGTTGCCGCCAGGCGCCGCGCCACCCGCCAACGTCTCCGATATCGCACAATTGAAATTGACTGCGCCACTTGAACTGGTTGGACCCGCGCCCGCGACCTCTTTTCGCGACTCCAATTTCACTTTTGACACGACCTATATTTATGTGGTTCGCACCGTGGCCGATGAGCAGGGGCAATCCGTGGAATCCGCGGATTCCACGCCGCTGGTTGTCACACCTAAAGACGTGTTTCCTCCCGCCGCGCCGCTAGGCCTTGTGGCCGTGGTCCCCCCCGCCACCGAAGGCCCTGCAACCCAACAGACGTCCGCTCGCGTCGAACTATCGTGGGGCATTAGTCCCGAGCTTGACCTTTCTGGTTATTGGGTGTACAGGAGTGAGCAGCCGGACACTTCGGGCCAACGGATAAACACTCAATTATTGTTGACCCCGGCGTTTCGGGATATGACAGCAGTACCGGGCCAGCGATACACCTACAGAGTTAGTGCCGTGGATCGAGCCGGCAACGAAAGTTCTTTCAGTTCACCTGTCTCGGTGGACGTGCCGCGACGAGATCCTTGAGCGTCAACGGAAATCTAAAGAGGCCAAACTATGACCCGTACCCAGTCACGGGGAAAATTCGCCACCATGGGATCGGTTCGGTCGGCTCTGCCTATCGGCATCACGGTGGGCGTCGGCCTTTCCTTGATGTTTTCGGTGTGGTTGATCGTGGCTAACCGGATGCCCTCGCTCGAGCGTTATGCCAACCTGCGCAATGCCGCTGCCGCGGGTGCGTTCTTTCTGGTCTCCCTATTGCCCCTGGCATGCTATCGAAATGCACCCGTGAAGTTGTTCTTGTCAGGGTTCATTGGGTGCGCGATCGCCAGTTTATGTTTTCTTGCGTGGGCTATGCGTTTCGATCGGTTGGAAAACCGTGTGAGCGCATTCCAGGTTTTTGTGATGGGCGGAGCGCTTTATGGCCTGGCGGCGATCTTGGTCTGGCTCGGAACCTTGTTGCGGTCCGCGCGGATCCATCACATTTCCATGCAACCGGCAACGCGCCGCCGCGGCCATTGAAACCGCGCGGCTAATTCGATATACCAACTCAGGATTCAACGGACAACCATGAGGCCTCGATGAAGCTTTGCCGGTTCCAAGCGGCCATTTTGCCCGCGCCGGATTCCCGAAATTTCACAGAAACACATCCAGGGCCAAAATTTGGAATCATTGAAGGGGATTCCGTCAGGGAAGCTTCCGGAGATTTTGCTTCCGGATGGCGGCCGGGCAAGCAGGCCTGGGCTTTGAAGGATGTAAAGTTGTTGCCGCCATCCGTCCCCAGCAAGATTGTTTGCGTGGGGCGAAATTATGCCGAGCATGCTAAAGAACTTGGCAACGACGTCCCCGCGGAGCCGGTAATTTTCCTGAAGCCACCGTCGGCGATCATCGCGTCGGAAGAACCCATCGTCATGCCCTCGATCTCGCGGCGGGTGGACCACGAAGGCGAGATCGCCATCATCATTGCCCGGACCTGCTCGCATCTTGGAATCAACGAAGACGTCCGGCCATTTTTGGCGGGCCTTACCTGCCTGAACGATGTAACCGCTCGGGACCTGCAAAAAACCGATGGACAGTGGACGCGCGCCAAGGGGTTCGATACTTTTTGTCCTTTCGGACCTGTGTTGGAGACGAAACCGGATTTGGATGCCGCGGTTGTTGAAACATTTGTTAATGGCGTTCGGAAACAGTCGGGCCGCGCCTCGGAAATGATATTTCCGGTTGATGTTATAATTAAGTGGATTTCACGCATGATGACTCTGCAGCCGGGTGATGTGGTGGCAACCGGAACTCCCTCGGGCGTAGGCCCGCTGCAAGTCGGCGACGTGGTGGAAATTGTGGTCAGCGGAGTTGGAACGCTTCGCAACCCCGTCGTGGCGCAGGGCTCGTAACCTTTTAGTTTGTGTGCGGCGGATTGCCGGAGCAAGCCGCCCACAAGGATGGCCAAAATGAAATTTTTCCTGGACACTGCCAATTTGGAAGAAATCAAGCAAGCCGCCGCAATGGGTATCCTCGACGGCATTACCACCAATCCGACGTTGGTGGCCAAGGAGAAGCGCAGATTCAAGGAGTTGATCCTTGAAATCTGCGATGTAGTGAAACCCGGGGTAGTGAACGCGGAAGTGGTGTCCACCGATACCGCGGGAATGCTCCGCGAGGGACATGAAGTCGCCTCCTGGCATCCAAGCATCGTGGTCAAGATTCCTATGACGCCTGACGGGATTCGCGCGGTCACCACTTTTGCCAGGGAAGGCATTCGCACCAACGTGACCTTGGTGTTCTCACCGGCTCAGGCACTGATTGTGGCCAAAGCCGGTGCGAATTATTGCAGCCCGTTCCTCGGGCGCTTGGACGACATCGCTGAAAACGGATTGGGGCTGGTCGCGGAAATCATGGCCATTTACCGCGCTTATAATTACAAGACGGAAGTTCTGGCCGCCAGCCTCCGCCATCCCATGCATGTGGTGGAGGCGGCAAAAATGGGTGCGCACATCGGCACCATGCCCTACAAACTTCTCGAGCAGCTCTTCCATCATCCACTGACCGACAAGGGCCTAGCCACATTCTTGAAAGACTGGGCCGCGGCATCCGACACGATTGGCGGCATCTTCGAGCCAAACGCGATCAAACAGGCAGCGCGTTGAGCCAATTTGAAGATCTGTCGCGGTTTGCCCACGACCCGCGCGTATGGTACGGCGCGGGGGCCGGAGTAGTATTTGTCGCCCTCGTAATTCTCTATCGCTGGCGGAATCGTCCGCCTTCTCCTGACGAATCAGAACGGCTTCGCCGCTTGCACGTGAATCACGTGGGACGCATTGCCGAAGGGCGCGTGATCGATTTGATGAAAGTTGATCCACCGGCTACTGGCGGCCGGGGTTTGCTGGGCATGTTTGGCAGATCCAAACGCGGCGGCGCGGCGATTCCCAGCAGGCAAATGGTCTGTTACAGCTATTCCATTTCTGGAGTGTCCTATGAAACCGCGCAGGACGTCACCGGCCTCGAATCCCGAGTGGCAACCCATCGCCTGGTACCCGGACAGCCCGCCAGCGTGAAGTACGATCCCTCCAACCCGAGCAATTCCATTCTCGTGGCCGACGACTGGTCGGGTCTGCATTAATTCATTGTTCCGCCTCGGTCCGAATTGAAAATGACCGCTTATTTTGCCGCCCAAAACCTTCGGCCAATTCCAAAGGACTTGCTTTGTACTCATTTGCATTCTTTAGGACCGCGCTTGCCGGAATGTCCAGCCTTGTGGCACTCTGGCGAGTCGGCATTACGCTGATTTCTTATCAGGAGAACTGAATGTCCCCGAACGCCGGAGCACCACGAGGTCTCGAAGGGGTTGTCGCCGCGCAAACGCGGCTGAGCCACGTGGATGGTCAGAACGGCGTGCTGATTATCGGCGGCTACACCGTGGAAGATCTGGTCGAGCACGCCGGACTTGAGGGGGCCGCGCATCTGCTTTGGCGTGGACGTCTCCCCGACCGCGTTGAGCAAAGAGATCTTGCCGCGCAAATGGCTGAACTGCGGCAGCTTTCACCGCTGACGCTGGATCTTTTGCGCGCGGCCGCGAAGGCGCCTCCGATAGATGCCTTGCGCATGGCCTGCGCGACGCTTTCGCTGGGCCTCTCAGATCCCAACGCCATAACTCCCGAAGCCGATTTCATCGCTTCCATGAGATTGACGGCTTGTTTTCCGACCATTGTCGCGGCACACGCGCGCATCGCCAAGGGCCAGGATCCAATTCCCCCGCGAGCGGACCTGCCGCTGGCCGCGAATTTCCTTTATATGGTTCACGGGCGCGAGGTGGATCCGGCGGCTGCGCGCGCTCTCGACGCCTATTGGGTTACGGTAATTGATCACGGCATGAACGCTTCCACATTCACGGCGCGCGTGATTGCCAGCACCCGCTCCGATATGGTCAGCAGCGTAACCGGCGCACTCGGCGCGCTCAAGGGTCCGCTGCATGGCGGCGCACCAGGGCCGGTGCTCGACATGCTGCACGAGATCAAGACCACAGACCGCGCGGAGCCCTGGCTGCGCAACGAAATCGCTCAGGGACGCCGCATCATGGGATTTGGCCACCGCGTTTACCGTGTGCGCGACCCGCGCGCGGAAGTATTGAGCCGCGTGGCCGAGCGGCTGGGGCAAGCGCAGCTCGAAAACCGGAAACTTTACGATCTCGCCCGGCACGTCGAAAAAACGGCCGTGCGCGTCCTCGCCGAAAATAAGCCCGGGCGTCATCTCAGTACCAATGTTGAGTTTTTTACCGCGCTGGTGCTTCAAGCCCTGGGGCTGGAGCCCACTCAATTCGTGGCTATGTTTGCCTGCGGCCGCGTGGCAGGTTGGTGCGCGCATGTGATCGAGCAACATGCCGAGGATCATTTGATCCGCCCGCAATCGGAGTATATCGGGCCGATCGGAATGAAGGTAGAAGACTAGTAAGAGTTCCACGCGGGCCAATCACACGGTTTATCCACTCTGAAAAAATGGCGCACGAGAACAAACTCGAACACTTGAAGCGGCTGGAAGCCGAGGCGGAAGCCGGCGGCGGGCCGGAGCGCCGCGAGCGCGAACACAAAGCCGGCAAGTTGACCGCTCGCGAACGCGTTGATCTTCTCCTTGACGAAGGAACTTTCGAGGAGCTTGATAAGTTTGTTCGTCACCGCTCCACCGATTTCGGCATGGAAGAGCAGCGCCCGGCGGGCGATGGCTTCGTCACCGGATATGGACGCATCGGCGGCAGGCTGGTCTATGTCTTCGCGCAGGACTTCACGGTTTTCGGAGGATCGCTTTCGGAGTCGAACGCGCTGAAAATCTGCAAAGTCATGGACTTGGCCATGCGCGGGGGCGCTCCGGTGATTGGGTTAAACGACTCGGGCGGCGCGCGCATTCAGGAAGGAGTGATGTCGCTGGCGGGTTACGCCGATATCTTCCTTCGCAACACGATGGCCAGCGGAGTGATTCCACAGATCAGCGCTGTTATGGGCGCATGCGCCGGTGGCGCGGTTTATTCTCCGGCCATCACGGATTTCATTTTCATGACCCGCGACACTTCCTATATGTTTGTCACCGGCCCGGACGTGATTAAGACCGTGACGCACGAGGAAGTCTCCAAACACGAACTGGGCGGGGCCATGACGCACAATGAAAAAAGTGGCGTCGCACATTTCGTAGCCCGCGATGACCGTGATTGCCTGGCCATGATCCGCGAATTGATGGGTTTTCTGCCTGCCAATAATCTGGAAGATCCGCCGCGGCGCGCCTCATCGGATCCTGTGGACCGGGCCGATGCCTCGCTCGATCGCCTGGTGCCGGAAGACCCCATGCGGCCCTACGACATTAAGGATGCGATTCATTCCATCATGGACGACGGCGATTTCTTCGAGGTCCATGAACACTACGCCAAAAACATCGTTGTGGGATTCGCACGATTGGACGGACGCCCTGTGGGGATCGTGGCCAATCAGCCCGCGGTGTTGGCGGGCTGCCTCGATATCAACGCTTCAGTGAAAGGCGCGCGGTTCGTCCGCTTTTGCGATGCCTTCAATATTCCACTGATTACCTTTGAAGATGTCCCCGGTTTCCTTCCCGGGACGCAGCAGGAATTTGGCGGCATCATCCGCCACGGGGCTAAGCTTCTGTTTGCCTTTGCGGAAGCCACCGTGCCCAAGATTACGGTCATCACCCGCAAAGCTTATGGCGGCGCGTACTGCGTCATGGCCTCGAAACATATCCGCACCGACGCAAACTTTGCCTGGCCCACGGCGGAAATTGCCGTGATGGGTCCGGAGGGCGCTGTCAACATTGTGTACAAGCGCGAACTGGATCGCGCGCCTGAATTTGAGCGCGAACGTCTCCGTGCGGATAAAGTGGCCGAATTCCGCGAGCGCTTCGCAAATCCTTACGTCGCTGCCGAGCACGGTTTCATTGACGCCATCATCGAGCCCTCCCAAACGCGCACCAAGCTAATCACCACGCTGCGCGCCCTTGAGAATAAGCGCGACACCAACCCCAAGAAAAAGCACGGGAATATCCCGCTCTAGTACTCCGCTAAAATCACTCGGTTAATCCCCGCCGCGCGTGGAAAGGCTAGGCTCCACCGCAGGAGATGGAGTAGCCGGCTTTGGCGGCTCCGGCTCAACTCCGCGCCATCCGACAGGGCGCCCTTTGACGGCCTGGGTCAATGCCCGGAACAACACGAAGTACATCATTTGACGGTAGTAGAAACGTTGAAGGATAAGCGGCAGCAACAACGACCAATCCTCTTTTTTCTCCAGCAGGAATGCAATCACACACGCCAGCAGGTCAATCAACATGAAGCCCAGGAAAAACACCACCGATTGAACGATGTCTTGGCTGGTCCAGAGCTGCGGCAATTGCATGACGCGGAACTGCGCCAGTCCCCAAAATGCCAGCGAAAGCAGAAACAGCAAATCAATCACTGGTGAGAAAAGGGGCAGCATCAACTGAAACAGAAAAATATTGGGGATTGCAATCCATCCAAGCGTGCCATAGCGCCATCGGCCAACTGTGTCGCGGTGTTTCCACACGGATTGCAGAGTCCCAAATGTCCACCGGAAACGCTGACGGATCAGGGCCCCTGCAGTTTCGGGCGCTTGCGTGTAACCGATTGCATCCTCGTCATAGCAAATGCGCCAACCGGCCCGTCGAATCGCGATGGTTAAATCTGTATCCTCGGCGACTGTTTGCGCGCTGAAACCTCCTGCAGCCCGCATGGCTTCCACACGCCACGCCCCCACGGCTCCTGGAACCACGGGAATGCAGTTCAGCAAATCAAATGCGCGCTTTTCCATGTTCTGGCTGGTGATGTATTCCAGAGCTTGCCACCGTGTAAGCCAGCGAGTCCGATTGCCCACTTTCACATTGCCCGCCACCGCGCCCACATTGGGATCGGCGAAATTTCGCACTAATTTGCCGACGGCTTTGGGCTCGATGGAGGTGTCGGCATCAATGGTAATAATGATGGGACTGGTGGCTGCTTCCAGCATGAGAGCCAGTGCCGCCGGCTTGCCGCGATTCACCTGGTGGAAAATCCGCACCCGCGGGTCGCCGCCAAAGTGTTCGTCGAGAAGATCTCCCGTCCGGTCCGTGGAACCATCATCCACCACCAGGATTTCCTTGTTGGGATAATCGGCGGCCAGCGCTGACTTGACCGTCTGGACGATGACATCTTCTTCATTGTAAGCGGGAATCAGGATACTCACCTGCGGCTTGAAATCGGGGTGATCGCCCGGCGCGGGACGCAGTTTCTCAGCCAGGGCCAGAAGGCCAATAATGATTGCGCGGCCGCTGACCAACAAAATCCCGAAAATGAAAACCGCGGCGATGCCCACGCGGAATATGAAGAGCAGCCCAAAGATCGACGCGTCCGCTCGCGCGGCCCACAGTTCACGGCCCGTAACCGGCGGCATCACCTGTGCCCGCGTCTGATTCACGAGCTCAGAGACCGGCACAATCTCATAACCCGCGGCGCGCAATCCATCGATCACTTGTGGAAGCGCGGCCACGGTCTGGCTGCGGTCGCCGCCGCCATCGTGCATCATAATGATGCTGCCGGTTGAGGCATCCGCAAGCGTTCTCTGGACGATCAACGACGCAGCAGGTGGCGCGCCTCCACCGACATCTCCCCAGTCGTGCGGATCAATTCTCGCGCCCACCAGCATGTACCCCATGCCTTGCGCAATGGGGAGCACCGACACTTCATCCGAGGTTTCCGGCTGGTGGTCAATGCCGAACGGGGGGCGGAAAAAGACCGTTTTCACACCGAGCTGTGCCTCGATCAGCCGCTCGGTCAGGTTCAGTTCCCACTGCAGCCGCGATGTCGGCACTCCCTCGACAAACGGCTCGTGAGTGTAAGTGTGGTTGCCGATTTCGTGGCCTTCCTTAAATTCGCGGTCTAAAATTTGCGGATACCGGTTGGCGTTTTCTCCGATTACAAAAAACGTGGCCGGGACCTTCTTATCCCGCAAGATATCCAGAATCTGGGGCGTCCACGAATCATCCGGGCCGTCGTCAAACGTCAGAGCCAATTTGTGGGGAGCTGCGCCCATCTCCTCGATATGCCACGCCAGCGGGGTTTTCTGAATGGACTCATCCTGGATGGTGTCGCTTGCGGAGTCATACCGAAAAGTTCGCTGGCCGTTCTGCGGAGTATCCAGGATCCGCCAGATATCTCCAGACCCCTCAAGAATCAGGTCCGGCCCAGGTGGCATATCGCCTAACTTTGAACGCGCTGCGTCGTCCGGTTGGTTGGTGTCCCAGATGTGCCATATCGATGCATCGGCCATTCCCAATCGCCACAGCACCGTGCCGCTCACACCTGCGCGTTCCGATGCACGCATTTGGTTGTAGGCCGTCACTGCATCCGTGAACCACACTTGGTGAACGTGGTTGTGCTCGTCGTAGTAGGAGAAGTGAGGATTCAACGAATCAGGATCAAATTCAACTTGTGCATCCGATTCAGAAGCAGTCAGCAGTGCATCCTGAACACTCATGTCTTGCGCTGGTTCGCCCGCTTTCTGTGTCTCCTCCCAGTCATATCCATAGTTTGAAATGGCCATGATGATTTTGGCCGGCGGCACAACTTTTACCAGCGCATCCAGATTGCGCTGAAACCAGGCTTGTGAGGCGATGGGCCCGGGAGCCGAAGTCTTCCAGTGCTCATCGTAATTCATCAACGCGATTGCGTCGGCTTGCTTGCCCAGAAACGCATAGTCGTAGTCCGGGTCCAATGCCGGCAGCGCGATCATCAACTTCAGTGCTTTCGCGTGCAATTCGGTGGCAAGCTCGGCTGAGAATGTGCGGAAGTGGGGCTGGTCCTTCACTGCCAAGTCTTCAAGGTCCAGGCACAATCCCTGTTCGTGCATTTGCAAAATGTAAGTAACCAGCGTGCCTTCCAACTTCTTGCGGGCCGCCGGGTTAGCCAGCAATTGCGATAATTCCTTCGCATTCCAGATTTCGCCTTCTTCATCAATGTTATTGACTAACGCCATCACCTGAATTTCAACGTTTGCCGACAGCATCCAGCTATGGAGCCTGCTCGCCGCGTTGATGCGCGCGGCCTCATCTGCTCCCAGGTGAGGATGCTCGCGATCCGAGGAATCCATCACGTCCACCAGTCCATCCGCCGAAATCACGTGGACCTCTTCCGGAAAAATCAAGTCCAGATCCTTGTAATGCATTTTCAAACTGGCCAGGGCCCTGGCGTCAGAGTCGATGTAAAATGCCGCTCGAAGCGGGTCGGGATTTGTCACCGTCTGCCCCAGCGTCGCCACGCGGTGCCGCCGGCCCGGTCGCCCTGTGGTTCTCTTAGGCGGGGCTTTCGTCAGGACGGGACGGCGTACGGCAATCGTGTTTTGCAGAATCAGGCTCGGCAGGGATACCGTGCGGATAATGCTAACGAAGAATGTCAGCAAGAGCAGTGTGACAACGGCCCCGCTGATTTCCAGCACTCGACGAGTGAAAAACCAGCGCCGCCGTTTCTCGTCGTAGAATATTGGCTTGCTTTGTTTCACCACCATAGTAGAAGCTATCGGCCTGGCCGGGCCCTGTCAATGATTCGCTCCACGGTTTCCCACCGGGCTTTTTCGCACCGGCAACACGCACCATGAAAAACTCCGCGCGACCTCGCTGGCTGTGGATGGCCGCTTTGTTCGCGGGATTGGCGCTGCGCATTTTCTTTGTCTTCGCTCTCAGTCCCAGTACGGGCGACGGGCCGATGTACAAAGAGCTTGCGCAAAACTGGCGCGATCACGGAATTTATGGCCTGGACCTGGGCGGAAGAATCACTCCTGTCGATATACGCATGCCCGGATATCCTGCATTCCTGGCTGCGGCCTCCATTATATTTGGACGCGGCGACCGGCCTCCGATGTTGGCTCAAGCCGTTGTTGATATTGTAACCTGTTTACTGACCGCCGCGTTGGCCGCCTTGCTGGTACCACCCGAATCGAAAAACAGAGTGGGGTTGGCGGCACTTTGGTTATCGGCCCTCTGTCCCTTCATTGCTACCTACACCTCCGCGCCGCTTACGGAAGTCTTGGCCACTTTTTGGACTGCGGTGGCTCTCGTGGCCTTTGCAGGCGCCGTCGCTGGACGCGATACGTTTCAATGGCGGGTGGGCAATCGGACATTCCGTATCAATCCTTGGTTAGCTGGCGGACTTGCTGTCGGAGTTGGCACGCTCTTCAGACCGGAAACCCCGCTTCTTCTGATCTCCCTGGCAATCCTAATGATGTGGCGATGGAGGCGCTTTGCGGATTGGGGACGTTTGGTTCGCGTTGGTGCGCTCACGGCTTTGGGCCTCGCGTTGCCCCTGATTCCCTGGACCGTGCGCAACACCCTCACTTTGCATGAATTTCAGCCGCTCGCGCCGCGGTACGCAATTCTTCCGGGCGAATTCGCTACGAAAGGGTTTGAATCTTGGACGAATACCTGGCTGGTGCGGTTCCGCGATGTTGAATTCACATCCTGGAAACTTGGCGAAGACCCCCTAAGCACATCCGATGTCCCTGATTCGGCATTCGATACCGCGGACGAGCGCGCGCGAGTTCAATCGCTCTACGACCAGTACAATCAAAACTCTAGCAACATGACTCCTGAATGGGACGCGCAGTTCGCTGAACTGGCTCGTGAGCGCACTGCCCGCCATCCGTTGCGGACTTACCTGAAGGTGCCGGTGAAACGCAGCTTTACACTCTGGCTCACCCCGCGCATCGAACTCCTGCCCTATTCAGGGGAAATCTGGCCAGTCTGGCAGAGCTTTCTCGACGACCATATTGATTTTTCTGTGACGGTCTTGCTGGGGCTAATTGGCATTTTTTACGTCGTGCTCGCCAGCGCGGGCGCTGCACGAGTATTCCTCCGGCGGCTGCTCCCGCCGCCGCAACTTTGGGCCGCCGCACTCTTGGTGACTTTCTGTCTCGTGCGCACCGCATTTTTCACTCACGTCGAGACTCCCGAACCGCGCTACGTCCTGGAATGCTTTCCCGCCGTGTTTGCACTGGCCGCCATGCTCTGGTTGCCCGCGCGTCGCAATTCTGGTCTGTAGAGTTCTAACGCTCCTCGATCGGTTCCGGATGGATGGTCACGCGGGCAATCTGAGGAAATTTTTCCTTCACGCGGTCTTCGAGCGCTGCCGTCACGTCGTGCACCTCGGTGATCGGCAAATCGCCGGACATCGCGCAGTGGCAGGAAACCAGTATCTTGTGTCCCACCTGTCGCACGTGAACTTCATGGCAGTCCACCAGCTCGTTATACTCAGCGGTGAGCGAATTCAAAAAATTTTCAACCTCGGCGCCCAGCCCTTTCATTTCCTTCGCTGTGCGGGCGCCCCTGGAAATTTCTGTTCCTTGCGGTTCGATATGGATGTTCACTTCGGCTGGACGAGCCCCAGACTCCTTCAAGCCCGTTGCAATTTGTTGTACCTCGCCCTCCAGTCCGCTCGCCAGCCGGTGCGCGTCGCGCAAACTCAATCCCTCTTCTACTTCGAGATGCATTTCAATGAATAAACGGCCTTCCAGCTCTTGCGCGGAGAGTTCGTGGATCGCCAGATTCCGCCGCTGCGCCGCCGCGCGGATGGCTTCAAACAGGTGTTCGTTGGCGCGGGCGCGCGGCTCCATATGGACCATGACGTCAGCGGGAAGGATCTGGGCTACGCGCCGCTCGACAGCATCGCTGATCTCGTGCACTCGCTCAAAGCTCGCCGTCCGAGGCACACTGATGGTGATGTCCACGAAGTGCCTGCTTCCAGCGCGTCGCAACCGCACTCGTTCCGCTCCCAGCACTCCCTCCATCCCCGACACGGCGGTTGATATCTGCTCCTGCAATCCGGGCGGCGCCGCATCCACCAGCGCGTCCAGAGTGCGCAGGCCGAGCCGCGAGCCAACCCAGATGACAAATCCAGCCACGCCCAACGCGGCAATGGGGTCGGCGTAACGCAGCCAGGGAATCTGAAACCGTTCGCCAATCCACACCGCCGCGATACCCAGCATTACTGTCACCGTGCTCCAGACGTCCGTTGAGAAATGGAGAGCGTCGGCCTCCAGCGCCTCGCTCGCATATTTCCGCGCCACTCGGCCCAGTGCTCGCGAACGAACCAGGTCCACGCACAGCGCCAATCCAAGAAGTCCAACCGCGAGCAAGCTGGGATGAATGCTGAAATCCCGGAAAAACAACCGCATAATCGCTTCCCAGATAATGTAGACCGCCGTAACCAGCAAGAGAGCCGTCTCCACAAACGCGGAAAAGTTCTCAAATTTTCCGTGCCCGTATGGGTGGCGCTCATCGGCAGGCGTATCCGAAACGCTCACCGAAAGGTAGGTGATCACTGCGGCAATCAGGTCGAGACTGGAATGCAGTGCTTCGGAAAGCACGCCCAGGCTGCCCGTGGCCACAGTCAGGAACACTTTCAGGGACACCAGCACTATGGCGGATCCCACCGAGGCGATTGCCGCCATCTTTTTTTCGCGAGCTGCGGTGGAGACTTCCATTTTTGCGCTCATCATGCCCCAGAAACTTCGCCATAGCCTAGCACGGGGGCCGGACTGAAACAGCTTTGCCGTTTTCTGCTCTTTACCAGAGGCTTGCTATCTGCGAAGTAATCAGGCAGATTATCGCCACTCTTTGCGGAGGAATACCGTGACCTCATACCGTGTCAAAGTTTCCCTTCTTTTTTCCCTGGTTGTCGCCTGCGTAGCGCGTCCTGCTTTGGCCCAAGCTTCCCCGGCGGCTTCAGGTGACATCCAGACCATCTGGAATTCTCTCGCGCATCCGGCATTTGATCCCTCCAAAATCGCCGCTGTGAATAATTTGGTCATCGAGCGCGATCGCATCCACATCACCCTCACCAGCGGAACGCTGCATTTCACTCAGCCGGTGAATGGAGTCGTATTCGGCGCCGTTTTCCATGGCTCCGGCAAGCTCCAAATGACCGCGCCCAATCCACGTGAGGGTCAACAATTGAACCTGTTTACCAAGAACTCGGAAGTGTTGACGGCCGAATTTGAGGATGCGGCCTTCAGTTTTACGGACAAAACCTTTGAAGAAATTGCCGCTAAAGTCACCTGGGGCGGAGCGACTTCTGCCAACGACGACCTTTACGCAGTTCGGCTGCAACAGAATGAGGACCTCGGGGCTGCATTTCTTCCCAGGCTTTTCAAGAGCGTGATGGCTACCGACCGAACAAAGAGCGCCCTGTTTCTTGCGGACATGAAGACCAAGGAATACGGTTGGATGGAAGCAACCGACGACGCCTCTGAACCGGAAGAAATCAGGATTGGCCGCTGGGGAGATATCGGGCCACTCAAAATATTTGATGTTTGGATGAGTTTTCCGGCTGGAGGGCGGAGCTCCAGCGAGGCCTTCGATGTCCCGTTGGCTAAGGCTGACTACATGATCCACGGCTACGAGATGGATGTAAATATCGGAAATAATACCGAAATGACCACAACCGCCAAGGTGACCCTGGAAACTCGTTGGCCCGGTGAACGCGTAATATTATTCGGACTCAATTCAAACCTTCGCGTGGATAAGATCACCGATTCGCAGGGAACTTCCTTGACTTTCATAGAGGCTCGGGAACAAAAGGATCGTGCTCAATCCTATGGCGACTATGTTGCCGTTGTGATGCCCAATCCCATACAGGCTGGTCAAACCCAGACAATTACTTTTCAATACGCCGGAAAGCGGTTGATCCGTCAAGTCGGCCCTGGAAACTATTTTGCAGACAGTTTCGGTTGGTATCCGTCTCGGATTGCCAGCAGCACCGGCGGCGATGAATTTGCGGTGCGGTATGATTTCCATTTGCGCTTTCGTTGCGCGAAAAAATACACCTTGGTCGCCACAGGCAACAAAGTTAGCGACACAACCGACGGCAATAATCGAGTGACGGAGTGGAAGAGCGATCTACCTCTGGCTGTCGCCGGCTTTGCCTATGGCGACTACAAGGAAGTCACCGAAAAAGTGGGAGATATAGAGGTTCAAGTTTTTGCAAATACTCTGCAGGACGACAATATGGCGGCATTGCAGAGGCTAGCCGACAACCCCGATGTCCATATAGCGGTCGGAAACCTTTCGCCAGTCGGGTTTGCTCCCCAAATCGCCACGGAAATGGGCAATTCGATTCGTACCTTTCAGGTCTATTTTGGGCCTTATCCCTATAAGCAGCTTGCTGTTGCTAATATTCCGTTTGGCTATGGTCAGGGGTGGCCCGGACTCATTTATCTTTCCGTTTTTACTTTTCTGGATGACACCCAAATCCACGAGATTTTCGGCCGCGTCGATTCCCGGCAAACTCAGTTCTTCCGCGCGCATGAAACCTCTCACCAGTGGTGGGGACATCGTGTCGCCTGGAAGAGTTATCACGATCAGTGGCTTTCAGAAGGGTTTGCGACATTCTCAGGAGATCTCTACACCCAGTTTCGCAACGGCCAGAAGGACTATCTGACTCGCCTCCGCGCGGATAAAGAGGGGCTCCTCACCCGGGACACGCACAATCGCGTCATTGAATCCGTCGGGCCTGTATGGATGGGTTATCGGACCAGCACTTCGCTTGATCCACGCGACACGGCAACCATCATTTACAACAAGGGCGCCTATGCCCTTACCATGTTGCGCATGATGATGGCCGACTCCTCCAAGCCTACGCTTGAAACCCAGGACGCCCGTTTCATCGCCATGATGCACGACTTCACCAAGACGTTTGATAACAAGGCTGCTTCCACTGAGGATTTCAAGGCCATCGCCGAGAAATACATGACGGCCGGAATGGACCTTGACGGCAATCACAAGCTGAACTGGTTTTTTGACCAATACGTTTACGGCACCGGCATTCCTCATTACGAATTTCACTATGACGTGAAAGACGCGGGCGGTGGGAAATGGAATGTTACCGGGACACTCAAACGCACAGGCGTCCCGGAAAGCTGGAAAGATGTAATTCCTCTCTTCATCGAGCGAAACGGCAAGATGGTTCGCGTCGGCATGTTGAGCGCCGTGAAGGCTGATGCTCCTATTGCTTTCACGCTTCCAATGAATCCCGGCAAATTGCAATTGAACACAAATGAAGAGCTGCTCGCGGATATCAAGCAATAGTCATCGACCAACCCTTTTCGATGGCCATCTTTAAATCCACCGGTCCAAGTCGGATTCCAACGCCAAAGGCCTGTGGAAATCTCCTATCTTAGGACAGCATTCCCATAACGAAACTTCAGCTCCTCCCCCGTGTTTAAGCCACTCAGATGGCTCTTGCAACATCTTACGAGAAGGGTTTAACCTTTGAGTGCTGCTTAGGGGACTGTAGTACCAAAGTCCTATTCGCCGACCCAACCCCGTCCCAGTACCCTTGTACTGGGCATCCTTGGCAGCTGGCGTACCCCAGCGCGCGGAAGACAGTAACGAACACAGGATTAGGAATCTAACTCTACCGGACTCTTATGAACACTACGATTAATACATTCAGGCAGAGCAGTTTCACAAAGGGGGTTTCGGCCGGGCCGAAGTCGGTCCGCGTTGTTTTGCCGCCCAAGTCGGGAAGGCCCAGCACGACTGCCCGCTTTGAACTCTTGCCCTCAGGTAAATCGCGCTGGAGCTCTTTGGGAGTCAGCGCCACTTGCCAGGCGCTTTTCCTGCTTACTGTGGTGATCATCCCTCTGGCCTTCCCCCAGAAATTGATCCCTAAAATGATGTACGACGTTGTGACCATCGCCGCTCCTATGACGGAAGTGCCGATGCCACCCGAGCCGCCCAAACAGCCAGTCGTTAAGCCTAAGGTAAAGCCGACACCTCCGCCTCCAGTTGTTGAGGCAGCCGTTATTCCGGAACCTGTGCGGCAACCTAAACTTCTTGCTCCTAAGGTCGTGGCGCCGAAAGTGCAGCCAAAAAAGGTGATGCCGGCCGATATACCGAAACTGGATACGCCGATAGATACTCCCAAAGTGGATCTGAAAGTGAACACTCCCGGCCCCGTAAGGCCGCGGCCAGTGGTGACGGGAATGATTGACACCGGCAGCGCTGCCCCGGCCACCCTTCCCAAATCGACACCAATTGATAAGGTCCAAACGGGCGGTTTCGGCGACCCGAACGGCATGGCTGGCCCAGCGAATCCCAATAAGGGAGGCAACATCAACGCGCGAGGCCAACTCGATCTTCCCAATGGTACCGGCTATGGCAACGGTACAGGAGGAGCCAATGGCGCTCGTGGGACGGTGGCCAGCGCGGGCTTCGGCAACGGCACCGCCATCCAGCCGTCTGGTGGAGGCGGGAACCGTGGCACTGTCAAACAAGGTGTTATCTCTCAGGCCGTGATCGAATCCGATAAGCCCAAGCAGCAACAGAGTCAAGCTGCCGCCGTACAGCCCATCGAAATTCTGGATAAGCCCAGACCCGAGTACACGGCTGAGGCCCGCGCACTGAAGCTCGAAGGTGATGTCATTATCTCAGTCGTCTTCAAGGTAAACGGTGAAATCCAGATTCTCGGCGTAGTGAAAGGTATGGGACACGGCTTGGACGAAAATGCCATCCGCGCCGCCCAAAAGATCAAGTACAAGCCGGCCATCAGCAATGGGCAGCCGGTCGATTTTCCGGCCCGGGTCCACATCGAATTTCAGTTAGCTTATTAACCATTGGAGGAGTGGAGGAAACATGCGTACGCTTAAGATTGCAGCAGTATTTGTCCTGGCTCTTTGCGCCGTCCCTTCCCGGGCGGCCGACGACCAGACACCTGGGAGCGCGCTCGATCAGATCGTGAATAAGATCATCGCCCGCGAGCAGGTGGAAATAAACACATTCCACAAGTACACCCCGCTGGTGGAAACTTACATCCAGACCTTGAAGAACGACAAGGCGGATGGCTGGATTCCCAACGGCGACACGTACTTCATGGGCCGTGCGGAACTTGCCAAAGGCGTTGAGCTCGAAACCATCAGTGAAGAGGGCGGAGTACGTCACGGACTGATGAGCGGCTTCAAGGGCGTCTTCAGCTTTGGCGTAGAATTCTTGCCCCGCGGTTTCCTGCAGATGATTTATCTGGACAATAACGGCATCGACCGCAACCGCTACAGCTTCGATTACGTGCGCCGCGAATTCCTCGGCGAAGTGCGTTGCCTGGTATTCGACGTCACGCCACTGCCCAAGTCACCCAAGGGCAGTTTTGTTGGCCGCATCTGGGTCGAAGATCAGGGCTATACCATTGTGCGCTTCAACGGCGCCTACACGGGCAGCTCGCACTCCAGCATTTTCTTCCACTTTGACAGCTGGCGCGTGAACACCGGCCCGGACCTCTGGTTGCCGGCTTTCATTTATAGCGAAGAAAATGAAATGCACTATACTGTGGGCAAATCACTTTCCTTCAAGGCTCAAACCCGTCTCTGGGGTTACAACCTGGGCCACACCAAGCAGGAACAAGAGCTGAGCAAAATCATGGTGGAAGCCAATTCTCCCATCAATGATCAGACCCAGACCAATAACGACGTGTCGCCCATCCAGGCGCAGCGCAATTGGGATCGCCAGGCGGAGGACAACGTCGTTGATCGTCTGGAACGCATGGGCTTGATTGCACCCAAGGGTGACGTGGACAAATCGCTCGAGCAGGTCATCACCAATATTGAGGTCGGAAACAATCTGGATATCCAACCCGATATCCGCTGCCGTATTCTCCTGACCTCAACTTTGGAATCTTTCTCCGTTGGCCACACTATCATCCTGAGCCGGGGATTGATTGATGTCCTTCCCGACGAAGCCAGCTTCGCGACCATGCTGGCGGGAGAATTGGCCCACATCGTTCTCGGCCACAAAGTCGATACTCAGTTTGCTTTCTTTGACCGAGTGTTGAACTTTAACGAAAAAGAGACCTTCCAGCATTTCGGGTTTGCCCGTACAAAGGAAGAGGACGATGCAGCCGCTGTCAAAGCCGCCGAACTCCTCAAGAACTCCACTTACAAAGATCAGCTCAAATCCGCTCAGCTTTTCCTGGGAGAGCTGCAGCTTCGCGCCAAGGAAATACCGAGCCTGATCAATCCCAAGCTTGGAAACGCTATTCTGGCCAAGCCGGCAGTTATGGCCGCCTCCAACGATAAGCCGGTGGCAAACCAGATCATCGCGCTCCCTCTGGGCGGCCGCATCAAACTCGATCCCTGGGACGACAAGCTCGAAATGATGAAGACCAAGCCCGTGGGCACTGTCTCGGAGCGGGAAAAGATGCCCTTTGAGATCACCCCGTTCATGCCCTACTTGACCCGGGAAACCAGCGGTTTGCCGACTACCGCCATTAACGCCCAGGCCAAACAGGACCCGGACAAGAAAATCAATCAGCAGAATAAGCAGAATTAAGTACCAAGCAACTCCGTTCCTCCTGCCGGCGGCCGTTCCCGAACGCACGGGATCTGCCGCCGGTTTCGTTTTTGTCCCCGTGTTATCCTAGTGCCATCTCAATCGTATCAATTCTTTCTGGATGAGCACTTCGCCCAAACCCGCTCCAGCACCTGGCAAAAAGGCCGGTCCGTCCGAGCCTCTGTGGAAAGCCCTGCCCGATGCCATCCGCATGTTGCGTCCGAACCCGGGCTTGATTGTCGGGGGTTTCCTTTTGATGATCGTGAATCGGGTCATGAGTTTGGTCTTGCCGTTCACCACCCGTTACCTGGTGGACGATGTCCTGGTGCCTCACAACGCCAAGCTTCTTGGCCCTATCGCGTTGGCTGTCGTCGCGGCTACTCTGATTCAGGGATTAACCTCCTATTCGCTTTCCCAGCTGATCTCCAAAGCCGCGCAGCGCATGGTTACGCAACTTCGGCAGCGCGTTCAGACGCACATCGGACGCCTTTCCGTCTCCTATTTTGACTCCAACAAAACGGGGCAGCTCGTTTCCAGAATCATGAGTGACGTTGAGGGTGTACGAAACCTTATTGGCACCGGGATGATCGATTTTTTCGGCAGCCTATTGACCGGTGTACTTGCCTTCGGTGTCCTGGTTTATTACAGTCGCCTGCTCACCGTCATAGCATTCACCGTGATTCTGTTTTTTGGTCTGGGTCTCAGAAAAGCGTTCGCGGTAATTCGCCCACTCTTTCGTGCTCGCCCAAAAATTTACGCCGAGGTCACCGGTCGTTTGACGGAATCCCTTGGGGGCGTTCGTGTCATCAAGGGATACAACGCCGAAGGACGTGAGGAAGGTGTATTTGCGGCCGGGGTCGGCCGGCTGCTCGATAACGTTCTGAAGTCCATCACCGCCATGTCCTTAATGAGCCTTTCTTCCACGGTTTTGTTTGGAATTGTCAGCGCGCTGGTCATGTACTTCGGGGGAAAGCAGGTGGTCGCCTCACACATGACCTCCGGGATGCTGCTCTCCTATTTCGTTTTTCTCGGGTTCCTCATCGCGCCCGCGCTCCAGGTCGTCAATATCGGCACGCAGGTGAATGAAGCGTTGGCGGGGCTTGAGCGAACGCGGGATGTTCTTAGGGAAGCGCGCGAGGAATCCGATCCGCACCGCCGGACGGAAATCGGCCCAATCGTCGGGACCGTGGAATTTGAAAACGTTGGTTTTGCTTATGATCCCGGCAAGCCGGTGCTGTTCGATAATTCGTTCCGCGCCGATCCGGGTACCGTGACCGCGCTGGTCGGTCCTTCGGGTGCCGGGAAATCCACCATCATCGGATTGATCGCCTCGTTTTACACTCCGACCTCGGGTGTTATTCGTGTTGATGGCCTGGATCTCGCCACCGTAAAACTTTCCACGTATCGCACGCAGCTGGGCGTGGTCCTCCAGGAAACTTTTCTGTTTGACGGCACCATCCGCGAAAACGTAGCCTTCTCGCGCCCCGATGCCACCGAGGACCAGATCCTCACCGCCTGCCGGATCGCGCGCGTGGATGAATTCGCCGAAACCTTCGAGAAAAAGTACGACACCATTATTGGGGAACGCGGCGTAAAGCTTTCGGGCGGCCAGCGCCAGCGCCTTTCCATCGCCCGCGCCATCCTGGCCAATCCGCGCATCCTGATTCTTGACGAAGCGACTTCCAGCCTCGATTCAGAATCCGAGGCCATGATCCAGGAAGGCCTTTCCTTTCTGATGCGCGGCCGCACCACGTTCGTGATTGCCCACAGGCTTTCCACCATCCGTCGCGCTGATCAGATCTTGGTCATTGAAGCTGGACGCATCGTGGAACGCGGAACCCACGCATCACTCTACGAGGGGCGCGGCCGGTATTTTGAGATGTACACCAAGCAGCATGGCCTGGAGGAAAATCTGTTTCTCGCCCCGGGCGAGTGTCCCGCCGAAGCCGAAGACGCGGCCGGCCGCCGCGCCGCGGGCGGAAATGGCGCCGCAATGCCCGATGCCATGCGCATCATCCGTGGTCAAGAAACCTGATATCTTTCCCTGCCGTCTATTTGCGTGGGCCGAACTCGGCCCGCCGCCTACCGGGCCTTGCTGACAGCCATCGCTCCTCTGCGATCGTCAGCAGCGGCGGATAAACTGGGGTAATATAGCCCCGCTTTCAACTAAGAAATTACCGAGGGATTATGCGACGAATTTTTCTGAGCAGTTCCGTGTTGGTGGTTCTTTTGCTCTCCGTTTTCATCACCGTCCGAGTCGCCCATTCCGCGCCACAAACCAAAGCCAAAGTGACCAAGGTCAAGTCCGGCGCGGCGACTACTTATGGCAACTCCGATTCGATCAACGAAGACGAGATGAAAATTTACGATTATTTCCTGGCTTCCGACCAGTTGGAGGGCCGCTACTATCCTTCGCGCGGTTACGACACCGCGGCATTGTATGTCGCGAGCCACCTGGCCGAGTGGGGCTTGAAACCTGGAGGCAGCACCTCGGGTACAAACGGCCCGCTGCAGCCCTACCTGATGCCGATTGAAATGGTCAGCCGTCAAGTCGTTCCCGAAGATTCCAAAGCATCGATCACCGGACCGGCGTTCGGTGGGCGCGGCGGTGGAGGCGGCGGAGCGCGCGGCGGAGCTGCTCCTCCCTTGACCACGACCGATTTTGAGTACGGCAAAGATTGGGTCGCAAACGCCGGCGGACGTGGCGCGCCTCCGCCAGAATCTTACGATATCAATGCAAAGAATCTGGTTTTTGTCGGCAATGGATATGTTTCCACCAAGACCAATGCAAATCCCTATGACGGCCTCAACGTCAGCGGCAAGATCGTGGTCGTTGCCGGCGTACCTCCCGAAATTGCCGCGCTGCAAGCCGCCGGACGTGGCGGACGCGGCGGCGCGCAGCAGGACCCACTTGGCGTCAATTGCACCGATTATTGGACGCCCACGGAAGCCGCGGCGAAGAACGGTGCGTTGGCGGTTGTGACCATCGCAACTTTTCAACAAGCAGCAGCTATGGCCAGCTTTAACCCTGCCGGACGGGGCCCGGCGCCCAATGCCGGTGCAACTTTCCAACCCGCAAAATTCACCCAGCAACTTCCATGCCCGGCCGTTCCCTCACTAACGGGGGGATTGGCAATGGCCAACGTTCTGTTCCAGGGTGAAAAGACGAGCGGCGCGCAAATATTCTATGGCGCCGGCGCCAACACCAAGCTGGATTCGTTCGATCTCAACACCAACAAGTCCATCACCATCCATGTCCCCGTCAAAATCGAGCAAGGCCACGGCGAAAACGTTGTGGGCATTGTCGAAGGCAGCGACCCGGTACTGAAGAACGAATACGTAATCATCAGCGCCCACCTCGATCACATCGGCCTTACCGCCAATCCGCTGCCCGATGGTCACAACGTCAACAACGGCGCCGATGACGACGGCTCCGGCTCCACCGGCCTCCTCGGCATCGCGCGCTCTTACGCTCAGGGCGCCGCCAAAGGTATTCGTCCCAAGCGCAGGATTCTTTTCTTGTGGAACGCCGGCGAGGAGCGGGGTCTATGGGGCTCGCAGTATTTCAATATGTTCCCGCCCATCGATCTCTCCAAGGTCGTGGCGAATCTGAACATTGACATGATTGGCCGCACCAAGAATCCGAATTCCGTGGACAACGATCCCACTCACCGGTTGGTGAAGCACGGCGACGTGATGATCGTTGGCCCGCACATCAGCAGCGACGACATGCTGAAAACCATCGAAACCGTCAACAACAATTACCAGAAGCTCGGTCTCGACGATTTCTACGACACCACCGCTCCCGACGCCACCCATGACAATCTGGGTCCTCAACCCAACGGCCAGCGGATTTTCTACCGCAGCGATCATTACAACTTCGCCAAAAATGGAATTCCCATCGCCTTCTTCACCATTGGTTTGCATGTGGACTATCACCGCCCCACCGACACGCCGGAGAAGATCGATTACAAGCAAATTGAAATCGTCTCCAAGACCGTTTCCGCCGTCGGATGGGTGCTCGCCAACCAGGCCGGCCGTCCGCAGTTGAAAGCGAATCTGCCGGACTTGTTGCAGAAGGACATGAAGACCGCCAAGGACCAGGGCTGGGGAAAGCTCACTCCGGTTATGCCGCCTTTGCCCGGCGAGCCTTACTAACCGAATCGCATTGGGTCGTCCATCGGGCCCGCGAAGATTTCACTTCGCGGGCTCGTTTCATTCATAATGCTCTCGATGCCATTCTTTCAACGCTGTCATTCACGGTTTCAACGCTGTCATTCTGTTTACACTGAGCTGCGAAGGGAGCCCGCAGCGGCGGGCGAAGAATCTCTCTTTGCAGTTTGCCGCATGCATAAAATCAATTCGGAGCCCTGATCATGACTCGCAATCTTCGCATCGCATTTTTCACCTGCCTCGCCGCGGCCCTTTTCTTCGCCGGTTATGCCGCCGGCCAAAACCAATTCGGCCAGCCCAGAACCGTCCTTCAAATCTCACTGATCAAGTTCAACCCGGGCGTTTCCGACGCCGACGGCCAAAAAGTTATCGACGGCGTGAAAAAAATGGCCGCGCAAATCCCGGGCATCAAGAACATCTGGCTCAAAGCCGACCGCATGGAGCCGCGCGACTTTGACGCCGCCATCGTCATCGAGTTCGTCAACCGCGCCGCCGCCGACCGCTACGCCGAGTCGCCCGTCCATCAATCCTGGAGCCGCCAGCTCCAGCAAATCCGCCTGACCAGCATCTCCCCGCAAATCACCAACCCCTGAAATGCCTGTGTACCGCGGCCCCGCCCCTGCCCCGGTGTCATACTGCCTGCCCTGAGCGAAGCCGAAGGGAGCCCGCCGCAGCGGGCGAAGAACCCCTCCGAATCTTTTGCCTTCGCCGTTCGTCCCCCGTCCCGGTGTCATTCTGAGCGTAGCGAAGAACCCCTCCGATCTTTTGTCTTTATTCTTTCCTCCCCCCTCCCAACACTTGCACAACCCTCATCTGACTGCTATACAAACATGCGGCAAATCCCAATGACCGAACTCATCTGGGACGGCAAATACTAAGGACAACAAAAAACAAGGCCCCGTCCGCATCCTGGGCAACGACACCACCAAGACATTAGAGATCACCGTCGCATGACGTACTACGTCTACATCATGGCCAGTGTTTCGCACGCGTTGTACACGGGAGTAACAAACGACATCGAGCGGCGTGTGGTTCAGCACCGGGAAGCGCGGTTGCCAAGTTTTTCCGCGCGATACAAGACCCGTAACCTGGTTTACATGGAGGTTTTCGGTGACGTCCTTGCTGCAATCGCGAGAGAAAAGCAGATTAAGGGTTGGCTGCGATCAAAGAAGCTAGCTCTGATAAATTCCGCCAATCCCCAATGGAAAGACCTAAGCGCCCAGTGGCCCAAATCCAAGGGTGTCATTGCGTCCCCTTCTCAGGGTGTCATTCTGAGCGAAGCGAAGAACCCCTCCGAATCTTTCTTGAATGAGAAAGCAGTTGCGAAGAACCCCTCCGGGGGCCTTAAGAATAAGACGCCAAACGCGAAGCGTCCAACCAACCCAACCTCTCGGAGGGCTTCTTCGCCCGCCGCGGCGGGCTCAGAATGACAATCAAAATCTAAGCCAGGCCAAGAAGAAAACCAACATCGCGCACGCAAGCCGAACTCCTCGGCGTAATCGCACACCTTCACACCGCTCCGCGCCCCGCATCCTTCCCCGTGCCCGCTCGTCCCGCTGTCATCCTGAGCCCGCCGCGGCGGGCGAAGGACCCCTCCGAAGACTTTGCCTTCGCCGTTCCTCCGTCGCCCTCTCGCCCCGGTGTCATCCTGCTTGTCCCGAGGCACGATGGGAGCGAAGCCGAAGGGAAACCGACGCTGGATATCACAAAGGAAGCTCTGAAGGCGGCATTCCCCACGCACCACCTGACGCGAATAAATCGACCAATCACAGGAGAGTCTCAAACTAAGCTTTTTGGCAACAATGACCCTCGCCTCGGAGAGGTTGATTTAATCCTAACTCCATGATTCCAAGGATCTCGGGACACGATAACTTGTCACCTGCCTTCCAAAAACTTCTTGACACAATCTATAACTCCCTCGTAATATTCCCTGCAGACTCGGACGACCGTTTCGAATAGTCCTCTCGAAACTCCTTCCCTGACTGCTGAAATTCATTCGAATTGCCAATGATTCTTGCAATATGGCGATCCGCAAGTCACAACAAAGGAGTCCCGATTTGGCTCTGTTTTGCCCTCTAATCCCCAACATCCACCTTAAAATCTTCAATGTAGTAACTATCTAGATAACACTTAAGTCCCACAGAATCCGCACTTACAAGGGGGGGGCAAACAGTATGAAAACACTCAACTTTAACCCTACTGGAATGCGCACTTACGACGATGGTGCCACCTATCCCGTTTAGAATGCGCACTTACCAAAAACATGGGGTGGGGGAGGGTCCGCTCATATGGAATGAGCGGGCCGACGGGGATTTGCGCGCGCCCCTGCGGGCGCGGCCACCGGAGTGCCGTCGTCTTTGCTGACGGGGTCCGACTTGCTGGAGCCCCGCAGCGCTCGAGTGAGGCTCGCCGCAGCCCCGCGGCACACAGAAGAGGATGCCCCAACTGCTGCAAGATGGTGCAAACCTGTCCCATTTCGGCACGGAAAAGTGCTCGCCTTAATTCCGCTGGAGTGTTAGTCTCCCGCTGCTAGCGGGGCGGTTGGAACCCGCCTCGACAGGGTCCCCTCTTTTGGCACTCTTGGATCGGAAATCAATCGTTGGCGGCGTGCGCCAGGGCATTTCCCAATTTGGCGGGCTGCTCTCCGGAGGATACGAAAATGGATATGAAGAAGACACTTGGAGCCATCGTGGCAAGCTTCGTGGTGCAGTATGGAGGAGATTATCTGCTTCACGGGATCATCTTGAAGTCCTCGTATGCCGACACGGTTGACCTTTGGCGCAGCGATGCCGACATGATGCACCGCATGTGGGTCCTGATTTTGGCGCAGCTCATTTTTGCCATCGCCGCCGTGTTGATCTATCAAAGGGGCGTGGAAAAGAAAGCCTGGATTGGGCAGGGCATCCGCTTCGGAATTCTGCTGGCGTTGGTCGCGGTCATTCCCAACAACATGATTTGGTACGTTGTTGTGCCCATGCCTCACCAGCTGGCACTGCATTCGGCGCTGGGTGACGGGATCCTGGCAATATTGGTTGGCCTAGTGATTGCCGGAATCTGCCAGCCCGCGCAGAGCTAGTTGATTATTGAGGTGCGCTGTTCCCCGGTTTGGGCGCATTTGCGGCGCCGTCCAAACCGGCATCGGCCAAACCCGCGTCGGCTAAACCAAAGCTACGCGAGACGTGGCGGTCCACCGTTTTATCCGGCAGCAGCCGCACGAACCACATGGCCCGCCCCGCGCTCGCCGGAACCGAATAACGCGCGCGCGGGTCGCGCGCTTTCAGCGCACCAAGAACAATTTCCGCGCAATCTTCCGACGTGGTATGTGCTTTATCTTTTTCAGCCTGCCATCCCTTCACGAAGCCGCGATATACACCGGCGTACGGGCCGGACTTGGACAGCTCCTTGTATTCCGATACAAGTTCAGTGGAAGTTTCCTCAATTTTCGTGCGGATAATTCCCGGCTCAATCAGAATCACTTTCACTCCGAACGGGATCAGTTCATACCGCAGAGCGTCGCTCATCGCTTCCACGGCAAACTTTGTGCCGGAGTAAGGTCCGAAAAGTGGCAGCGCGAATCGTCCGCCTTGTGAACTCATATTGACGATCCAGCCGCGCCGCCGCGCGCGCATCTCCGGCAGCACCTGTTGGATCAGCCGCACGTAGGCGAAATAGTTGGTCTCGAATTGTGCGCGCAGATGCTCCATGCGGATTTCTTCCATGGTCACCACGTAGGCGATGCCGGCGTTGTTGATGAGCACGTCCACCGGCCCCGCGGCGGAACGCAGCTCCGCGAGAGCGCGGGCGACGCTCGATTCGTCGCACACATCCATCTCCAGCGGCGTGACGGACAGGTTCAATTTCCGCGCCTCATCCGCAACGCGCGCGCGACGCTCCGCCGACCGCCCCGCCGTGAAAACGCGGTGGCCTTCGCGCGCCAAACGCAGAGCTATGGCCTTTCCCAATCCCTCCGTGCCGCCAGTCACCAAGATTGTCAACGCTTCTTGCGCATTTGCCATGGCAACTCCTTAAGCCCACGCTACCGCAAAGCGCGCGGCAAGACCAGCGAGCTTAACTTACTGCTAAAAACTGTGGACAAGAGGCATTCTGTGCGGCATTGTCGGAAGCTTCCAAAGGGAGGAAAGCCATGAAATCGTACTTGGAGAAAACAATCCTACTTCTATTGAGCGTGATGCTGCTGGTTGTGCCAGGCGCTGCCGCGGGCCGCGCGGATGACCGCGATTCGTCCGCGGCGAAGCCCGCCTCTTCTGGTAGCGCCAAGGCAGCGCCCGCGCCGCCCATTGATGAGGGGTACACCGCAAAGATTAAGCAGTTCACGACGGATCCGATGTTTTCCACTGAGCTGGTGGATCATCTCCCCGCTTCCTCCACGGTGCCGTCGCCGGAAAAAATTCTCGGCTATATAGCCGGCGCGGAAAATCATCTCACTTACACAAAGGATTTGTATCGCTACTACGACGCGCTGGCCAAGGCCACTCCGCGAGTGAAAGTGTGGAGAGTGGGAAAAAGTGAAGAGGGGCGCGACTTTTTGATGGTCGCCGTGAGCGACGATTCCAATATGGCGCAAATCGAAAAGTTCAAGCAGATCACCGCGAAACTTGCCGATCCTCGAAAAATTTCCGATGCCGAAGCGCAGCAGCTTATCAAGGATGGCAAACCGATGTACTGGGCCTCGGGCTCGATCCATTCGCCGGAGACCGGTTCGCCTGAAATGCTGATGGAGCTGGCCTACCGCCTGGCGGTGGAAGATACGCCTTTCATCCAAAACATCCGCAAGAACTCGATTGTTTTAATCACGCCGGTGCTGGAAGTGGATGGGCGCGACCGCATGGTGGACACGTACAACTATCACCTCGCGCATCCCGATAAGCCGCAAATGAATTTGCTTTACTGGGGGCATTACGTGGCCCACGACAACAATCGCGACGGCATCGCGCAGGCGCTGCAACTTTCCAAGGTGCAGATGCGCAGCTTCCTGGAGTGGCATGCCACGGTGATGCACGACCTCCACGAATCCGAGCCGTTTCTCTATGTGATGACCGGCACGGGTCCCTACAACGCGTGGCTCGATCCCATCGTGGTCAGCGAATGGCAGGAAATGGCCTACAACGACATTAAGCAAATGACCGAGCGCGGCGTGCCCGGCGTTTGGACGCACGATTTTTATGATGGTTGGGCGGCGAATTACATGCTCTACGCGGCCACCGGGCACAATGCTGTGGGCCGCTTCTATGAAACTTTCGGCAACGGCGGCGCGGACACGCGCATGCGCAATGTGCCCGCAAATCAAACCACCCGCGAGTGGTTCCGTCCCAATCCTCCACTTTCGCGCGTGAACTGGTCGCAACGGGATAACGTGAATATGCAGGAGAGCGGCATTCTTTTCTCCATGGCCTACACCGCCGATCACGCACAGGAATTTCTCTCCAATTTCTATTTGAAGAGCAAGCGCTCTGTTGCCAAGGCCGCCACCGAAGGGCCCGCGGCGTATGTGATCCTGAATGACGGGAAGCGCCCCGTGCTCGCCGCGCAACTTGCCGCGCTCCTGCAACAGCAGGGCTGTGAGATCCATACGCTCAATTCAGAAATTGAGGTAAAGCAACGGCGTCCCGCGCCGCCCGCCGCATCTTCAGGCGGAGGTGGAGGGCGAGGTGGCCGCGGCGGAGGAGGAGCCGGGGCAGGCGGTGGCGCAGCTTCAGGCGGTGGCGCTGCTCCTGCTACGGACGACGCTTCGCAGCGCGCGGGTGGCGGAACAAGCGGCGGCACGATCAGCGTGAAAATACCCGCGGGCAGTTACGTCATCCGCATGGATCAACCCTACAGCCGCATGGCGGACATGCTGCTGGACACTCAGTATTTCAATGTCAACGATCCTCGTCCCTATGACGACACGGGCTGGACGCTCGGGCCTTTACGAAACGTGGCCACGATCCGTGTGACGGACAATTCCATTCTTAAAGCGCCGATGACTCTCATTCAGGGCGAAGCGCGCGCCACCGGCAACTACAGCGCTTCGGCCGCAAAATATTTCCTGGTCAATGCGAATGCGGAACCCGTTCTGGCCACGCTGCGTTTCCGCCTGAAAAACGTCAAAATGTTTGCCGCTGAAGCAGCCTTCGATTCCGACGGCGCAAAATATAACGCCGGCACGTTCATCATTCCGGCGGATGGCAATCCCGCGGACGTCGCATCGCAACTTGAATCCGCGACCAAAGATCTCGGCATTCGCGTGAAGGGCTCCCCGGCTGAGCCCAGCGTTGCCAAGCACGAAGTCGCTGTCCCGCGCATCGCCGTGGTTCACACCTGGGTCAACACGCAGAATGAAGGCTGGTACCGTCTGGGCCTCGACGAAATGAAGGTGCCCTACGCCTACATTTCCGACCACGACGTTCGCGACACGGCCAATCTTCGCGATCGCTTCGATGTAATCATTTTTCCTCCGGGTGCTGGAAACATCGCAACGATGATCAATGGAATACCAAAGCGGATCGAGCCTGACGGAACCGATTTTAGCGGGCCGATTCCATGGAAGCACACGGAACAGACTCCCAACCTGGCCACCGCAGACGGTCAGCCCGACCAGACCGACGACATTCGCGGCGGGCTGGGCTTCGAGGGTCTTGCCCACCTGAAGAAATTTATTGATGACGGCGGGCTATTCATTCCCATCACCTCGGTGGCACAACTGCCGATTGATCTGGGCATGACCAGCGGCATATCCATCGCGCCAACGCCGCAACTTCAGGCGCGCGGCTCGATCTATCTTTCCAACGTGGAGGATCGCACCAGTCCAATCGCTTATGGTTACGATGAAACGCTGGGAGTTTATTTCAGCCAGGCACCGGTGTTTCGCGTTTCATTGGGCCTGGGCGGTGGAGGCGGTTTCGGGGGCGGAGGTGGCGGCGGCGAGCCGGGCGGGGCAGGCGGCGGTGAAGGGCGCCCCAGCGGCCGCGGCACTGCAACGGATCCGGATGTTGTTCAGGCTCGGCCCTACATGACGCCCGAAGCGCGGCAGACTCCACGCACTCCCCGCGAGCGCGAACTTTACATTGATCCCGACACGCGCCGGTACAGCGCCTTTTCCATTCCTCCGGAGTCCATGTGGCCGAGGGTGATCGTGCGCTTTGCTCCTGAACGAGACTTGTTCATCAGCGGGGAATTGGCCGGTGGATCAGCGTTGGCGGAAGCGCCCGCGGTGGTGGACATCCCAGTAGGGCGCGGTCACGTGGTGTTTTTTGCCATCAACCCCATGTGGCGCCAGGAAACCCAGGGCAGCTTCATGCTGATGATGAACGCCGCGCTCAACTTTGATCACTTACAGGCAGGGCGACAGGCGATGAAACCTGCAACGGCCGAAGCCGACGAAGAGGATGAAAGCTCCGGCGCGACGTTGGATACAACGCAGGGTGCGCACATTCGCCACTGACACAAAGGTTCTCGCTGCCGACGTAGCACGCGGCTGCCAAGTTCAGGAGGAGTATTTGCGCGGTCAATGCGCCGCGGCGGGCAAAACACTCATCACAATCGCCGACGGATGCGCGGCATCGTGGACAATCGTATTCGTGGCGATGACTTTGCGCGAAGCGTGCGCGATATCCATTTCGCCGGTGTTCAGGTTGCGATCAAATCGCGGGTAATTGCTGCTGGAAATCTCCAAGCGAAGTTTGTGCCCCGTCTGAAAAACATTACTGGTGGCCCAAAGGTCCACAGTAATCTTGTAAATCTTTCCCGGCTCCATCATCTCAGGATTCTCGCGCGAATTGCGATAGCGCATGCGCAAAATTCCCTCGGTAATATTTTGAGCGAAGCCGGTCGGGAATACGTCCACCAATTTCGCCGTAAAATCGGTATCCACTGCAGAGGAGCGGACATAAAGGTCAACCGTGACCGGCCCGGTGACATCCAGATCCTGAGCCAGCGGTTCCGTGGTGTAAACCAACACATCGCGCCGCGCCTCGATGTCCTTCTGATCTCTTGGTCCGGCAGCGAGCAGGTCCGGTCTGCAGCAGAGCGGCCCACCACGCGTCGGCACGGGATTCGCGGGATCGTAGACATAACTGTCAGCGGCCTCGTTCGCGCCCGGCGCGCTTGTGCTCAGCGCACCATTGCCATCTGTGCTGTTGGCTTTCCCAGCGGAATGTAGATACATGCGCTGGGTGGCAGCATTCGCAGGCGGCCAATCATCGAAGTCGCGCCACTCGTTGCTGCCCATCGTAAACACGCGCACGGGCCTTTCCTTTTCGATGCCGTTCATCTGATTCTTGAGCAGGTAGTCGTACCAGCGCAGCATCAATGTGGTCTGGTCCCACTCCGCGGCGGCGCCAAAATCCACATCGCCGATTTTTCGTCCGCCTCCCGAGTGCCCGCCAATTTCCACAATCAGCCGCTGCTGTTTGCGCGCAAATTCCATTCCCGCCCCGGCCTTCAGCCCCTGAAAATTCCGCAGGGTGCCGCCCAGAAAAATGTCGTACCATGCGCCCACGTGATACACAGGCACCTGGATGCGGCTGTAGTCGGCCTCAATCGCCCACTGCTTCCAGAAGTCATCGTAGTTCGGATGCGCCAGCCAATCGTGAAAGTAGGGCGCAGCGCTGCTTGCATCGCCGACCTTGAAAATCGGATAGCTGTCCAGCGGCAAAGCATTCATCCAATCCAGTGGTTTCTGAAGATCATCCTGATTCCGGCGCATGGTGTCGGCGGCCAGCCCCGTGGTCCACGATTCGTTAAACCACTGTTCAAATGCGCCTCCCTGGTAGGTCCAGTTTTCGTGGTAATTGGAAGCGGTGACCGTAGCAAAGAGCCCGGCAAGATGCGGCGGATGGGCAATCGCCGCCAACATCTGAGTCGCGCCCACGTAGGAGCCGCCCCACATGCCGATCATTCCGGTGGACCAGGGCTGGTGCGAGAGCCACTCGACGGTGTCATAGCCGTCCTCCGATTCGTGCTTGAAGGGATACCATTCGCCTTCGGAGAGGTATCGCCCGCGGACGTCCTGCGCGACGCACACGTAGCCCGCTTGGGCAATTCTCATGCAGGTGCCAAGATTGCCGGTCTTGTCGTAAGGGGTTCGCGTCAGCAGGACGGGAAATTTGCCGTCAGCTTTGGGGCGGTAGACATCCGCGCGCAGCGTGACGCCGTCGCGCGTTTTCATGGCCACGTTGCGCTGGATGATGACGGCGTAGGATTCGTCGGCGCGGATGACGCGGGGCGCCGCGATTGGAAAGCAGACCAACGAGATCAGCAGGGTTAAAAAGAGTATCGACCGCACACGGCCGAGAAGATTTGTTCGCATGGTCGGGAATCGTAGGCTTGGCGGGCGAGCAAGTCAATCCGTGTGGGTCGAATTGACCCACACGGATTGAGATGTGAAATGGTCAGGCGACGCGCACACGCGGCTCATGCGTGTGAAACAATCTGCGCGTGAGGAAGAGAACCGCTGCGATTACAGTGAGCGTAAGCAGGGCCAGGATGAAATATGCGAGGTACATGCCGTTGTTCATCGGACTGAGAAGTCGTTCAGGTACTTGGTAGAGAGAATCGTTCATACCGATCAGGGCACGCAGAGTGGCCTGGTCGTGCATTCCTGAAAAATAAATCTGCACGGTCTCAAGATATGGCGCGTAAGTGGCTGCCATTAAGACAACCGCAGCGGCCAACCCTGTTGGTGCGAAACGTCCGGCCCTGCAGGCCCAGCGATAGAGTTTTCTTTCACGCAAGGTTGGAGCAAACCGGGCCACGATGAGATAGAGCGCAGAGAGCGCAACCGTCCAGCCAAGAAAAATTACGCCCAGACCTGCGGCCTGGAGCGCGATGCTGGCGGCATGTAATGGGCCATAGAAGTAAGGCATGCGCGCGGGAGTCTTCTCAGCCTGCATCCTAGAAATGGTTTCACTTTCAATGGCCAGAAGCTTTGCGACATCCGCGTGTCCCGCGGCCGCTTCCAGTGGCTGCAGGAACGCGCTTGCAGACAAGAGCATTGCGTTTACCGTGCCAAGAGAATATTCGTTGTGCACATTTGCACGCGCACGCTCGGCGAATTGAGCCACACTCCAAGCGAGACGCATCGCTGTCGCAGCGTCGCCCTTCTGTTTGGCTTGTCTGGCCTGGTCCAGGAGATTGTCCGAATACAACTTTGAGGTATACAGGCCGGACGAATAGTATTCATAGATCCCGCGCGCAATGTCCTGTGGCTGGCGCAGGTTGTGCGCTTTGAGCATCGACTCCTGTAGCTCAATCGATTTGCCGTAGTAGGAATCGTAGCGGGGGGCGGCGAAAGATTCTTCCATGGCCGTGCGCCACTGGGGATCATTCAAAACTTTATCCTTTAGAGCCTGGTAGTTGTTTTCCCGCTGGATTTCATTTTCGCGAATGCTTGCTTCCACAAGATATACGACCGCGTTGTCCGGATCCGAGACCACAAGCTTTTGCATCCACCCGTACTTGTCAGCGACGTGATTGTAGGTGAACCAGGAAGTGCCGCCCTTGATGTAAAGCCACTTAAACGACGGGTCCATCAAGACGGCTTCTTCAGTCAAGCGGATATTTTCGTCCAACGAATTCATTCTGGTAGATAGAAACGCCAAAGTCTTGGCGTCGTGGTCAGCTTCTGCCTGGCGCGCCATTTGTTTGAATCCAGCGAGATGGGCGACAGTGAAAGGATGCCAGGAGCCGGCGACGGCGCTGACGCCTTCGTGCACGGACGGCATCAGGATGAACGCCGCCAATGCGGCGATTGCAAGGACGATTGCGAGCGGGCCCGGGGTTTTCACTCTGTCTGGCTCCGGCTGTCGTTCTTTCGAGCCGTAGACCATTTCATTCCACCATGCTATTCCGAGTGACATGACGCCTCCTGCGAACCATTGAAGGCTCTCTCTTGAATCTTTGATTTCAGATAATTCGGACTGCATTGCCAGTGCCCAATCGCGTGAGTCTGATGGCCATACGCGGACAATTCCGTCAAATGCCCAGGTAATTGCCCGCTGAGATCGTTGTGGGTGTCGAGTGTCCATTTACGCAGCCAGGTTTCTGTTGTGGGTCAAGCGGCTTCCTTGGCCAACATCCACCGGAACGACATACGCGCAATCATGAGGAGAACGACCAGGGACCCGATAATGGAGACTCCGCTCCAGAAATAAACCGTCTCGCGGCCGCCGTAGGTCCAAACACGCGGCAGGGAATACAAACTGTTGAAGGTGTAGATAAGGCTCTCCATATTCTGGAACGTCACAGACCGGAACGATTCGAGATATGGGTAGTAACTGAAGTAAAACACGGAAACCGAAGTGAGAAGCAGGGCGGGAGCGAACCTGCCGGAAATGCACAGCCATCTGCGCAGGGTTGAGCGTGAGTCCGGGGCGCTGCTCGCTCCAATTGCCAGCCAGGTCAATGAAATGCAAGACAGAGTGGCTGCGAACAGAATCAATATGGCCGAGATGTGGATGGCGAATGCGGATGGAGATGCGATGTCGCGCGCCATGGAGATGCGCTGATTGCTGCTTCGGAAATCCTTTGAAGCCGCTTTCGCGCTTGCCAACTCAAAAGCCGAAGAGCGTGCTTCCTCGGTGTGTCCGGCGCGTTCGCACAGGCTTTGAAGTTTCTCAAACGAAAGAGCAATCATGGATAGCGCCATCAGTCGTTTGATGCTGACAGACTCGCTGGCAATAGACATGCGTTGCCAGAATTGTGCCGAACGCCAGTAGTCCTCGGTGGCACCGGTACGATCTCCAGCGGCTTCGCGCTGCGCGGCATCGTGGATCAGATATTCAGAATACATTCGCAGATTCAGCAGATTCGGCAGCCTGCCGGCGGCCGTTGAAAGGATCAGGTCCATCGGGCGATCTCCCCCGATTTTCTGCTGGTATGCCAGGTTCAAGTTGAACCGTTGTTTGTCGTAGTCGTCGTAACGAGAAGCGCGAAAGGCTTTGTTCATTGACGATGCCCACTCCGGGTCCTTAGCCAATTCGAGGACTGCGCCTTCCATCCCGGAGCGCGTGCCGGAAACCAAATAGTTTGTATTGCGTTCAAACCTCTCAAAGACTTCGTCAGCTTGCATCAAATATGGGACGGCATTTTCAGGATCCCAATTCTGAAGGCGAGCAATCTGCGCTGAAATTTCCGGATCGACTTTCTGGTCCAACCGATAGGGATTTCGCATCTGAAAATAAATCCAGGTCTTGGATGGGTCCCAAGAGGCGGCGAGATCGGCCCAGCGGTTTTTGTCCTGAGAATCTCCGGGGAGGCGCATGGCGACTAGAGCCAACGTGGAGGCATCGTGATTGTTTTCCGCGTCGCGGCCCATTTTTTCGAGTTGGGGCGTTTGGAGAATGGCATGCGAAAAATTCCAGCTATCGTAAACAGCCATGATGCCCTGACGCATGCCCGGAAGCGCGAGAGAAGAAACAGCGACGAGGAGCACCAATACCGAGATGATGCCGGGCGCCTTTACCGGAGCGGGTTCTTCTTGCGGGTCGCGGCCCAACAAGATGCGGTTCCACCAAGCTTTGCTGAGTGACATAACGCCTCCTGCGAGCCAGGAAAGGCTCTCTTTTGGATTATTGATTTCGGATAATTCCGCCTGCATTGCCAGCGCCCAATCGCGTGAACCCGCAGGCCAGATGCGCACTATTTGCGCGTAAGCCCAGCAGATTGCGACATGTGCGAAGCCGTGTTGTTGTCGAATGCTCATATTTCGCAGGTCCTGTTAAACACCATCCGCCCGTTGTGGCGCGAGCCGACGCATCTTCGATCCATGCGCTTTCGCGCGCTTGCCTGCAACGGAAAGAGCTTCCACCGCGCGGGCGCGGCCATCGGGAGTTAGACGGTACATGTGCCGGGGCGGGCGGCCGAATCTTTTGTCCGATTCGGGTGGCGGCGTTTCCCAGCGAGTCTCGAGCCAGCCGCGCTGCTCCAAGCGCATCAGGATTGGATAAAGCGTGCCGCTGAGCAGGCCGGTTTCGCGGCTCAAGGCATAGCCGTAATGCCAGCTCGCGGGCGAGCCCGTGAGGGTCGCCAGCAGCTTCAGGGTTTGTTCCGAAGAACGGATGTTTCCGGCCATGAGTGAACTCTACCTATGTAGAGTTTTCCTGGCAATGGTACGGCGGGACAGCCGCTCTAAATGGCAGAAGCTGTACCCGCGGTCAGTGCCAGTAGTCGTCTGAAGGGAAGGGATTCTTGCGCGGGGATTAGTCTGAGATGGCGGGCAGCAGTTTGCTGATGCGATAGATGGGATAACTCGCCGCCAGCACAATCAACGCCCAAACGCTGTTCCTGGTGTCGCCGGCGATTGCGCTGACCAGGAAGGCGAGCGATCCCGCCAGCGCAAATCCTGTAGTCCAGGGATAACCCCAGGCGCGATAGGGGCGCACGGCTTGGGGTTCGCTTCGTCTCAAAACAAATAAAGATGCGAACGAGACCGCGTAATTGGCAACGAAGAAAAAAGCGGTCACCGCCAGAACTTTTTGCAGGCTGCCCGTGGAGATAAAAGCTGCTGTCACGGCCGTGCTCAGGTAGAGCGCGACGTTTGGCGTGCCCCCTTTATTGACGGCTGCTGCGCGGCGGGAAAAGAAACGGTCGCGGCTCATGCCGAACAAGACGCGGCTGGCTTCCAGCAGGCACGCATTGAGGCCGCTGATGAGCGACACAATCATCAGGCTGCGAATCACCAAGTCTCCTTGCGCGCCAAAAATCCGCCGTGCCGCAAGCCCCAGAGCGAAATCATTTCCGGAGTACGAGCCGATAGGTGCGATGAAAACCAGCCCAAGGTTCAATAGCAAGTAGATGCCCAGAACGGAAAGCACGCTGCCAATCATGGCCCGCGGGACTTCGCGCCCGGGATCGCGCACCTCTTCCAGGAAATACACGATGGAGTCCCAGCCGTCGAAACTGTAGATCACCGCCTGCATGGAAATAAGCAGCCCCACCAAAAACAGCCAGCCATGCGGAGCCGCTACTGCGGGCGCAGCGTGGGCAGACGGTTTTCCGTCCACAACAAAGCAAAGTATGACGAGCGCGATGAACCCCAGCGCTTTGAGCCCCGCCGTGAATTCCTGAAATCTGCTTCCCCAGTGCACTCCGCGCAATTGGAGCAACATCATTACCAGGGGCATGGCCAGCGCCGAGGCGATGACATGATTCCGCAAGGCGGGCAGGAGGTCGCCGGCATATTCTCCAATTACAATGGCAATCAACGCGACGGAGCTGCAGCAGGAAATCCAGTCGCTCCACCCGACAACGAATCCGGCGTAGTCACCCAGCGCGCGACGGGCGAAAACATACTGGCCGCCTTCGCGCGGAATCATGGCTCCCAATTCAGAAAGTGAAAATGCGCTGATCAGCGCATAGAGGCCGCCTGCGATCCACACGCCGACGAAGAGCCACGGCTGCGGCAGATGCGCCGCGATTTCCCCGGGCGTGCGGACGATTCCCGCAGAGATCGTGGTTCCGATTGCGACCGCAATCCCGAAACCCACGCCGAGGATTTTGAGCAATCGCCCGCCCGCGGGGCGCCCGATTGGTGAGGCTTCAGTTTTGTTCAATGTAAATCATTCCACCCGCCGGTAACTTACACTTGGCCGCTTTCGCAAGCAATGCCGCGCTGTTCAGCGAAGTTGCAAAGTGTCGCGCACTCAGACTAGATTGTCTGCCATGGACCCAAGAATGAGCACGCCGGCAAAGACTTTGCCGGGGCGTTATTACACAGACCCCGGAATATTTCAGCAGGAGCTGGAAACATTTTTCTGCCAGATGTGGTTCTGCAGCGGGCGAGCAGAGCAGGTGCCGAATCCCGGCGATTTTTATTTGTCGGAAGTAGCCGGGGAAAGCATTATTGTCACCCGCGAATCAGCCGGCGCAGTGCGCGCTTTCTTCAACGTCTGTCGCCACCGCGGCACCAGAATGTGCCGCGAGGAGCATGGAAAATTTGAGGGCCGCATCCAGTGCCCTTACCACGGCTGGACTTATGGACTGGACGGCAATCTTCTCGGCGCCCCGCACATGGAAGAAGGCTCCTTCCACAAGCAGGATTATCCGCTGCACCGCGTGGAGGCGGAAATCTGGGCCGGGCATATCTTTCTCAACATGGCTTCACAGGCGAATCCGCTCAAGAGTCAATTGGCGGATCTCCCCGATAAATTTGGTCCCTGGGGAATGGAGGACCTGCGCCGGTACAAGAGTCATGCTTACAAAGTGAAGGCCAACTGGAAGTTGATCGTCGCCAATTACAACGAGTGCCTGCACTGCCCCATGCTCCATCCCACGCTTTGCCGCATCACCGATCCCATGAGCGGTGATAACGAAACGCCGCAGCCCACGTATATCGGGGGCGCAATGGAGTTCCGCGGCGCTGCGCAAACGATGAGCGTGGATGGCAAGCGCCGCCGCGATTATCTCCCGGGCTTAAGCGAAGCGCAGCGCAAGCGAGTTCTTTACTACGCGATCTACCCGAACCTTTTCCTCAGCTTGCATCCGGATTATGTGATGGTGCACCGGTTGTGGCCCCGCGCGGTGGATGAAACCGAGGTGGTTTGCGAGTGGTATTTCCATCCGAAGGAATTGTCCAAGCTTGGTTTCAACGGAGATGACGCTGTTGATTTCTGGGACGCCACGAACCGTGAAGATTGGGAGATTTCGGAATTGTCTCAGAAGGGGATTGGTTCGCGCGCTTATGAGCCCGGCCCGTATTCGGCGCGCGAAGGTCTTCCCCAGGCGTTTGACAGGATGATTCTTGAGCGCGAGCGTCAGGCGCGGCGTGCAATAGCTCACCGTGGGGGGTGATGATGCTCACAATCTGATTCGGGCGGTCGAGACCATACTTACTTGGAGGGTATGCCAATGATCAAAAAAGAGAAAGGCGGCTACCGCGTGCTTTCGTCCAACGGCAAGAATATGGGCGGCCCGTACAAGACGCGTGAGGAAGCGCTCAAGCGCTTGCGGCAGGTGGAGTTTTTCAAGCACAAAAAGAAGTAGCGACTCGCTCCGTTCGCCGCTTGAATTGTTTTCGCAACAAAAAATCAAATGCCGATGATGATTTAGAACCCAGACGGCCGCTCGCCCATTACATTGAATTCCCGTTCAAGCGCCATGCCCGCGCGGCCCAGTGTGCCCTCCTCGAATAGCCTGCCAATCAAGGTGACTCCGTGCGGCACTCGGCGAGGCGGCGAGAATTTCGGCAATGGGTGCGCGGGATCGGGCGCCCAGTCGCTGCGCGCTTCGGAAACTTCCACGAATCCCGCACGCAAAGTGAGTGAAGGATGGCCGGTGAAATTTGTAATGGTGAGCATTTCGTCGCGTAGCGATGGGACCAGCAGCAGATCCACCTGAGAGAAAACGCGAGCCATCTCCGCCGCAACTTTGCGGCGCATCCGATCGGTCTGAACGAAGTCCACTGCAGAGAGAAAGCGCGACTGGCGGAAAATGTTTGGCCACGCGTCGGACACCTGCACTTTTAGTTCGCGATCCTTATGGCTCAGTGTCAGTTCTTCAAACGCCGCCGCGCTTTCCGCGAATAGGATCAGGTCCAGCGAATCGTAGGGCCAATCGGGGATGGAGACTTCCACCGGTACCATCCCAACTTTTTTGATGGTCTCCAACGCGGCGCGGTCCACATCGGTGGCGGGCGCTTCCTTCATCCACTTGGGGAAATATCCGACGCGCAGGCCCTGCACGGGCGCGGCGGAATCATAATCGAGGTTGCTTGGAACGCTGGAAACATCTCCCGGATCCGGGCCGGTGATGGCGTAAAGCACAAGCAAGCCATCCTCCACCGCACGAGTCATGGGGCCGAGCTTATCGAGCGACCAACACAACGTCATCGCGCCGGTGCGCGGAACGCGTCCATACGTGGGCCGCAATCCTGTAATCCCGCAACGCATGCTGGGGCCCACGATGCTGCCCCCCGTCTCGCTCCCGATGGCAAACCCGACCAATCCCGCAGAAACGGAGGCCCCCGGACCTGCGCTGGAGCCTGACGAGCCTTCCTCCAGCAGCCACGGATTCATGGTCTGTCCACCAAACCAAATATCATTGAGCGCCAGAGCGCCGAGGCTCAGCTTGGCGACCAACACAGCGCCAGCTCCGCGAAGACGCCTCACGACTGTGGCGTCGTTCTTCGGAATGCGGTCTTTGAAGGGATCCGCGCCATAAGTGGTGGGGATCCCCGCGGTGTCCAGAAGATCTTTCGCGCCCCAGGGAATACCGTGCAGCGGCCCGCGATATTTTCCGGCGGCAATTTCGGCATCGGCCTGTTTTGCTTGCTGAAGAGCGAGTTCACGCGTGATTGTAATCACGCAGCGGAGCTTGGGATCGAAACGCTCCAAGCGCGCCAAATAAATTTGTGTGAGCCGCTCCGAAGTCAGCTTACGCGATTCAATCCAGCGCGAAAGATGGGTGACCGGGGCGAAGGCGATGTCTTCATCTTTTCCGGGGAGGGAGCCGGGATCTGTCTTGCTGCGAATGAATTGGAAGCGGTTAGGTCCCGCTTTATGGCCGGGAAGAATGGGGCTCCACTGCGAGTAAGGCGCCACCGTCGGTTCCAACTCCAATTTCCGCGGCCCCACGCGCCGCTCATAAAGCGGAGCCATATTCGTGCGCCAGCTCGCCGCGGCCTGCGCAACCTCTGCGTCATTCATTTGCACCTGCACCAGTTTTTCGGCTTCTGTAAATGAGGTGGGGGAAACTTCCGGGCCGACCGCTGGCGCGACGCCAAATGCAGGAGGCGTGCCGGGAGGAGGAGTGGGCGGATTCTGTGAAGATTGCGATTGTGATTGGCTTTGATTCACGTGCGGGCCGAGAACTGCGGTGCCTAAAATGCCGAGCGAAGTCTCGGTCAAAAATTGCCTGCGTGATTTTCCCATATCTCCCCCGATCGATGCGGCCAGTATTGTAGCCGCGCCCAGCAAGAGTGGAGCATGAAATTGAGAAGCAGACTGAAAGACGGCCCTGAATTTCAATATCCACAGGGTCTCAAATTATGCACAGACCTCCGAAAATTCATACCTTCCCACGCTTGACGTTCAACGAATTCCTGATATACTTTGAAATTGCCTGGAGGGTTCCGGGCGAGTCAGGGGCTGTCGAGTTCGAGGATTCCATTAGATCCCGAGTGAGGTCAGCTACGAATACCGGCTAGAAATCTGTCGAGCAACGCGCAAAGCTCCGATGAATCGGAGTTTAGCCCGGCGCTCGACGCCGGGTTTTTTATTTTGTGGCCGGGTTTCAGCCGGCAATTCCCGCCGGGAGCGGGGAGCCCAAGCGGCACTTGGGGCAACGTTCTTTGACAACTGAATAGGCTGGCATGTGCGAGGAGCCTGCCTTCTTCGAGCTTTCTTCGGAAAGCGCGGAAAGGCAATTAATCGCACAAACCGCAAATATTGCACGAGCCGAGTGTGAAGTGGAAATGTGTGGGAAGGCGATCTTGCTCGACACGGCGCTCCGGTTCCTGAAACTTCGCTTCGCGGCGGAGTGGAAGGGGACAGGTGGCAACGTGCTGGGTAAGTTTTATGATTAAGCTACTAAGGGCGTGCGGTGGATGCCTTGGCGCCAGAAGGCGATGAAGGACGTGGCAAGCTGCGATAAGCCCCGGGGAGCCGCAAGCAGGCTTTGATCCGGGGATTTCCGAATGGGGAAAC